>JAEEGF012100343.1_pt1 | contig 32418 bp, 21 predicted proteins | sample 9134171 | NCBI WGS metagenome assembly JAEEGF01 (sample SAMN16246542, study PRJNA631951) | gut metagenome | biome: gut microbiome; feature: rumen; material: AP-attached | host: Bos | place: Iran: Karaj | collected 2018-10 | reverse complement strand
TTTGTGGGAGGCCAGCTGGAGATATGCAAGGTATTCGGCTTTGAAGTACCCAAGGGCTGCGAGCCTGGCTATAAATCAAGAAAGGCTGGTAGAAAGCGTGGCAGACCACGCAAAAATCCGGAAGCAAACATTGTCGTTACAAAATAAATTAAAATTCAGATGAATCTGACGATAGAATATAATACACGTTCACTTGCTTTTGCCATAAACAAATACTTCGAAGTGAACCCAAAGGCTATCGAGGTTCTTGTTTTCAAGGGCTACAAACAGGTGTCCGTTAATCGAAGTATGGCTACCAAGCCCGATTTCCTTTTTACTTTCAAAAGGTTATATGAAAGATAAAAAAACCACTCCTTGTGGAATGGTTTTAAAAGTGGAGTAGGGATCGTGATGTCTTGCTCCTGAAGCGGTGTCAATTAAGTCCTGCAACCTCGGGATTCTACCCGGATAGCCAAAACTAATGTTCTGACGGTGCAAAGATAGGAAAAGTTTCTCAAACGTCCAAACTTTTTTGTATTTTTTTAATGTTATTGCCTAAAAAGAACAGTCCCGTACAACCTACACAAGTGAACTACGGTCAAACGTAACCTTTCGATTGCAAAGGACTATTCAAAAGTTTTTTATTCCATTGGCTTAATCATTGACTCAATGAATGCTATTTCTTCGTCTGTCAGGCCATACTTTGCATAGAGTTCTGCGTCAGTCCAAGGCTTATTGAAATCTTGAAGAGGGACGAATCGGAAATTGGATCTTGACAAGTGTTGGGTTGCTGTTACCATTGCAACCAACGCCCTTACAAATCGTGTTTTGAGAAATTGCATCATATTGACACATTCATTCTGATTGTCGAAAGCACTCAGCAGCAAATACGTTTCCGTACATATTGTTCCAGGTTCTAATAAAGGCTACGGATGCCATCCTGTACCTCGCGCACCTTCACAATGTTATGCGTTTCGAGGTAGGTGTTGACGGTATCTGGCAGACCGCCTACCAGCAGATAGCGACGGAACAGGTCGAGCACATGGTTATGGTGCTCTTCCGAAAGGCTCTGGCGGTTCTCGTAGGACTTGCGCAGCATGTCAATAGCCTCCGTGCTCCCTCCAGTATCAAAACCTTGTCATTATCGGACTTCAGATAGTCCTCGATGTAGGATGTAATCTTCCTGTACAGCATGGCAATTTACACTTTTCAATAACTTTTAGCAGCCAAAAACTACACTTTTCAATAAAATTTAGTGCTGCAAAATTACACTTTTCAATCGAAACGACCAAACAAATCGGCAAAAAAGTGCGGAAAAAACATCAAGAAAGGAGCGTAATGGGGGCAGTAACTACTGAGCCCACCTACCTAATGCGATCTTTCCATTGCTTCCAAGTAAGCGGGAAGTCTTTGGGCAGGTTTTCTTGAATATACTGATAGACGAGTGGCACCATGGCAGCCTTCTCTTTGGCCAGGGGTACCTTCCATGCCTTTTCGTCAGCATCGTCGCCCTGATAATACATGAAGTTACCTCCCTGAAGGTAGTGCCGGTAAACGACATCCTTCTCGGCAACATCAGGGTTGCGGAGGAAGTCATAAACGACCAAAAACAAGGTAGTGCGACCCTTGCCGGCCTGGCAATGAAAATGGAGCCAGGTGTCAGCAGGGAGATTCCTGGCGAAGGCGATGAAATCATCCATGCTACGAGGATCGGGGAAATTGAAGTTTCTCAGTTTCTCAGTTATGACAAGAACGTTTTCCGAAAGGGGAAGGTCGACGAAGTCAAGGTTTTAAAGTTTAATAATTATTATGTTATTAATTATATATTATATATAATATATAATTAATAAAAGTTCTTTTGAAGGGAAACCGCAGAATGCTCTTGTCATAAGTGAGAAACTGAGAAAGTGAGAAAGTCTGGCCAGACACACACGGTCAACAAACGCAGGAGGTGAGAGAATGGCGTGCTCACGGATAGCCTGCTTACTGATAAAATGGAGAGACGTTGCGGCTCTCTCCCTGAGAAATTGCTGCTCGTCGCGCGAGGCCCAGATTTCTATTGGAAACAAATGACCATAATAAACCGTAATTACCATAATAATTAATTCGAGGATAAAATTATGGAGAATTACGGGAATTTGTTTCTGATTGTCTTAGAAAAGTATATTTCTTTCACAATACAAAGAATTTTTTCATTATTTTGAAAAATAATCGGCATAAAATTTGCATAATTCAAAAAATATTCGTACCTTTGCAACATAGTTGCAAAACTGGAGAGAAAGTCGCGAATTTCGATCGGTGGAGCAGCTTCTAAGGACTAAGGAAAACGACTCAAGGACAAGGCTTAAATCTTACATTCTAAATCATTTAAGTTATGTCAAAAATCATTTATGATGTTTATCAGAACAAGAACGAGAACAATTCGGCCTACGGCAAGTACTTCGGCCGTATCGTTCACACTGAGACTCTGAACACCCGCAAGCTGGCGCGTCACATCGCCGATCACGGTTCCATCTACACGCAGGATGTTGTCGAGGGTGTACTGACCAAGGCCGAGGCCTGCATCGTGGAGATGCTGCTGGAGTCGAAGAAGATCAAGCTGGAGGGACTGGGAACCTTCTACCTGATGGCTGAGAACAAGAAGGGCGGTGCCGTGAGCATCGACAAGTTCAACCCGAAGACGACCTTCAGCGGTCTGCACATCCGCTTCCTGCCTGATCAGGGCGACGAGGCCGGTCTGAACTCCAAGGACGTGCTGGCAAAGGCTACCTTCATCTGGGCTGAGGATCTGAAGCGCGAGAAGGCCGAGGGTCGCCCGGCATCACCCACCAACGGTGGCGAAAGCGGCAGCGGTTCTGGCTCCGGCAGTCAGAACGGCAATGGCGGCACCCAGAACGGAGGCACCTCTGGCGGCGACAACGGTGGTAACACTGGCGGCGGAGACAACGGCGGTGGCAGCAACGGCGGAGGCAACGACGTGAACTAAAGGCGAGACTTGAAACTTGAATCTTGGAACTAAAAAAATCGTAGCGTATGAAGAAGGAAAAATGGAAGACCGTCATTCAGGTGATTGTGTCGATTCTGACGGCAGCCCTGACGGCACTCGGCACCACGTCGTGTATGGGTCATGGACCGATTTGGCTGTAAAAAGCCAGATGACTAAAAAAGAAAGGGGAGTGAGCGCTCACTCCCCTTTTTGAATGATGAAGCCGCCGTTGGGCTGGATGGTGACCTTCGCACGGCCTTTCTTGTCGATCTTGAGGGTGGTGACCGTCGGTGAGCCGTCTTTTTCGTCGACGTAGTACCGGAGGGTCTCACCGGGAGCGAACATCGGCAGGTCGAGGGTGAGTGTCAGGGACTCCTTGAGGGCGTTGAGGCCTGCGACGTGCCAATGGCCGTCAGTGTCCTTACGGGCGAGGACGACGTAACGGCCGGGATAGCCGTCGATGAAGCGGGTCTCTTCCCATGTGGTGGGAAGGCCGCGCAGGAAGTCCAGTTCGAACTCAGGCAGTTCGTCGAGGTTGTTCGGCTGTAAGGCGACGCACTGTACCGAGGTCTGCATGATGAGTCCCGAGGCGAGCTCGAAGATGTCGGTGGTCTTACGGGTGTGACGGCTCTTGTTGTCCTTCGAGATATATTTGTTGAGGATGATACCGCCCCAGTCCATCGAGGCCGTGGCATTGCGGCAGAAGGGATGGAGGGTGAGGTCGAAGCCTTCGCGGAAGGTGGCCTCTTCACCGAAGAACAGGTTCTCTGAGGCGAGCACTGCCTCTGAGGCCACGAAGTTGGGATACATGCGCTCCCAGCCGCGAGGTACGGTGCAGCCGTGGAAGACCACCTGCAGCCCGTGACGGTTGGCATCGCTGAGGATGTCCTCATAGAGCCGCATCGTCTCCTGCTTGTCGCCTCCGAAGAAGTCCACCTTGATGCCCTTGACGCCGATGCGCTGCAGCCATGTCATCTCCCGCTCACGGGCGATGGCTGTCGACATGCAGTTGCGTGGGGTCTGCGGGGCATCGTTCCAGAAGCCGTTGCTGTTATACCATAATAAGAGGTGTATGCCCTTCGACTGGGCATATTTCGAGAGTTCCTCGATACGGTCACGGCCGATCTGTGTGTCCCACCAGTTATCCACGAGACAGTACTCGAAGCCCATGGCTGAGGCGAGGTCGATGAATTTCACCTGGTCGTCGTAGTTGACGGAGGTGTCCTGCCAGATGAGCCAGCTCCAGGTGTAGCGTCCAGGCTTGTAGTCGGTGGAGGGCTCGTAGAGGGGCTCGACGAGGTCGTAGCTGATGGTGGTCTCTGCGATGGGCTTGAGCGAGGTGCCGAGGGTGATGGTGCGCCAGGGCGTCTCACCGGGCAGGGGGATGGCTGCGAAGTCGGTGCCATAGCCGTTGTTCTCGCCGGCATCGGGGTAGGCGACGGTGTAGCCGACACCTGCCTGGTAGTCACTTAGATGACTGCCGCAATAGTTGCTTCCAACGCCTGTCTCACTAACCAAGGCCCAAGTAGACAAGGAGTTCAAGGAGTTCAAGGAGTTCAGGACATTACCTTTTGGGCTACCTTTCGCGCTGGAAGATTTGTCTTGAACTCCTTGTCTACCTGTCTCCTTGTCTCCATGAATATGGAACAGGGCGGGGAAGATGTAGCCGTGTCCATATTGAGAAGGGGTGTCCATCGGGGCATCGGCAGAGTAGCCTTCCTCGTAGCTGGGCTTGGTCTGTTCCCAGCCGGACTCAGGACCTATCTGCGGAGAGATGAACGTCGTGGTGCCGTCGGGGAAGTTGAAACTGCTCAGTTCACTTTTGATGCGCAGACGCTTGGGCTCCTTGTCCTGCCATTTCTGACGGGGGATGGCGTAGCGGAAGGCGATGTCGTTGTCAGAGACCTGGAAGATGACGCTGAAGCGCTGATGGTCTTTGTTCTCGATATCGATGACGGCCTTCGTGGCCTTATAGTCGGCAGAGGAGGCCTTGGTGCCGCGCATTTGGTAAGCGTTGCTTACAATGGATAATGGAGAATTGACAATGGATAATTCCCGGGTGAAGTCGCCGATGCTGGTCTTCAGGCCAAGGGCCGAGGGGAGGAGCATCTGCTGGCCGTTGAGGGTGGCGGAGTAGTAGAGGTGTCCGCCGGCATCGCTGACCGTCACCTGCAGGCTGCTGTCGGGTGATATCACTTTCACATCCTTTGCTTGACAGAAACATGCTATTGCCAAACAAATCCCAAATGATACTATTCTATTCATAGATTATAAGTAAACAAGGAGACAAGGAGTTCAAGGAGTTGCAGGACATTACTTGCGATGCCTGAGGGAGAGGCAAAACTATTGTCTTGGACTCCCTGAACTCCATGGACTCCCTGTCTCCTTAAATTTATTAATTACAGCAGCTGATCCTGCTCGATGTCCTTGAAGTACTTGTACGTGCTGACCTTCAGCTCGTCGGCAGCCTCCTCGTCACAGACGATGATGCCGTGGGGATGCATTTGCAGGGCGCTGATGGTCCACATGTGGTTGACGCTACCCTCGATGGCAGCCTGCAGGGCACGGGCCTTGGCGTGACCGTTGGCCAGGATCATCACCTCACGGGCGTCCATCACGGTGCCGACACCTACCGTCAGGGCATGAGCAGGCACATTCTCGGGCCTTCCGCCGAAGAAACGGCTGTTGGCGATGCGGGTGTCTGTGGTGAGGGTCTTCATGCGGGTACGGCTGCGCAGTGAACTGCCCGGCTCGTTGAAGGCAATGTGACCGTCAGGGCCGATACCGCCGATGAACAGGTCGATGCCGCCTGCCTCCTCGATCATGGCCTCATACTTGGCGCACTCCTCGTTCAGGTCGGGGGCGTTGCCGTTCAGGATGTGGATGTTCTCCTTCGGACAGTCAATGTGGTCGAAGAGGTTACGGGCCATGAAGGCGTGGTAGCTCTCCGGATGGGTCTCGGGCAGACCGACATACTCGTCCATGTTGAAGGTAATGACATTCTTGAACGACACCTTACCGGCACGGTTAGCCTCGACGAGGGCATTGTACATGCCTACGGGAGAAGAACCTGTGGGAAGACCCAGCACGAACTTGTGGTCGGGGGTGGGATTGAACTTGTTGATACGCTCAACGACATGGTTGGCTGCCCACTGGGACAGTCTCTGATAGTCTGACTGAATAATTACTCTCATAATGCTAATGTTTTGTTTGGTTCGAAAAATCTGCTGCAAAAGTACAAAAATTCTTTTTTTATAAACATGGATTATATGGATTTTAAGGATTTTTTATTCTTTTCGCTGAAAAAACTTTCATTATAATCCTTATAATCCGTGTTTTATTCTTATCTTTGCACCCAAAATGAAAGAATTCGTAATATCAGAGGCTAAGGCCGAGACGGCTGTGCTGGTGGGACTTGTCACCAAGGAGCAGGATGAGGCCAAGACCAAGGAATATCTCGACGAACTGGAGTTCCTGGCCGACACTGCAGGCGCTGTAACCGTGAAACGGTTCACCCAGAAAGTGGGTGGACCGAGTCAGACGACGTATGTGGGCTCAGGCAAGCTGCAGGAGATTAAGCAATACATCAAGAAATGCCAGGATGACTATGATGACTGGCTCGATGCTCAGGATGCATCATTATTTGGGGATCAGACCACCCCGTCCTCCGGGCACTCCTCCTACTCAGGAGGGGAAGCTCCGCAGCCAGTCGGCATGGTGATCTTCGACGATGAACTTTCTGCCAAACAGATCCGGAATATCGAGCAGGAACTCAAGGTGAAGATCCTCGACCGTACCTCTTTAATATTAGATATCTTTGCCATGAGGGCACAGACAGCCGAGGCCAAGGCCCAGGTGGAACTGGCGCAGCACCGCTATATGCTGCCCCGTCTGCAGAGGCTCTGGACACACTTGGAACGTCAGGGCGGTGGTTCTGGCTCGGGTGGCGGAAAGGGAAGCGTAGGCCTGCGTGGACCCGGTGAGACGCAGTTGGAGATGGACCGTCGCATCATCCTCCAGCGCATCACCCTGTTGAAGCAGCGCCTGGCAGAGATAGACAAGCAGAAGACCACCCAGCGGAAGAACCGTGGCCGTCTGATCCGTGTGGCGCTGGTAGGCTATACCAACGTCGGCAAGTCGACGATGATGAACCTCCTGGCCAAGAGTGAGGTGTTCGCAGAGAACAAACTGTTTGCGACATTGGATACCACCGTCAGAAAGATGACTATCGACAATCTGCCTTTCCTCCTGGCAGACACGGTAGGGTTCATCCGTAAGTTGCCGTCAGACCTTGTGGAGTCGTTTAAGTCGACGCTGGACGAGGTGAGAGAGGCGGATCTGCTGGTGCATGTGGTGGATATCTCCCATCCCGACTTCGAGGAACAGATCCGGGTGGTGGAGGAGACGCTGATGGAACTGGGCTGTGCGGAGAAACCGCAAATGCTGGTATTCAACAAGATCGACGCGTACACGTGGGTGGAGAAGGAGGAAGACGACCTGACACCCATGACGCGGGAGAATATTACGCTGGAAGAATTGAAACGCACGTGGATGGGAAAGTTGGGGAGACAGGGAGACAAGGAGACAGGGAGTTCAGGACATTACCTGGAGTGCCTGTTCATAAGTGCGAAGAAGAAAGAGAACATCGACGAGCTGCGAGAGGTGCTCTATAGGAGGGTACGCGAGCTGCACGTCCAGAAATATCCGTATAACGATTTTTTATATAATGATTATGAGTGAGTACAGACAACTAACACAGGCTGAGATTGAAGTATTAGAGAACAATGTCTGCTGGGCAGAGGATTGGGATCGTGTGATGGTGGCAGAGGGTTTTAAACCCTATAACTTCCACCGTGTGATATTCTATGGTGACATCCGCTTAGGCGAGTTCAACAAGCAGGTGGAGATAACCAAAGGCTTTTTCAAGCACTCGGGCATCAACGACACGACGCTGAGGAACGTGACCGTCGGCAACGACTGTCTGATAGAGAAGGTGGGTAACTACATCAACAACTATACCATCGGTAACGACTGTTATATCTCTAACATCTGCACCTTGGAGACCACCGACGATGCCACCTTTGGAGAGGGATCGATGATCTCGGTGCTCAACGAGATGGGTGACGGCAACGTGACCATCTTCCGTGAGCTGAACTCCCAGCTGGCCTCTTTCATGGTGAAGCATTACAACGACAAAGGCCTGCGCCAGACCCTCCATCAGATGATTGAGGACGAACTCCGTGTGAATCGTCCGGACCGTGGCTATATCGGCAATAACGTGAAGATCATCAATGCCAAGGACATCATGAACACCATCATCAAGGGCGACTGTGAGATCTCGGGTGCTGCCAGGTTGAGTGAGTGTACGGTGATGAGCTCCATGGATGCACCGGTATTCATCGGTACGGGTGTCATCTGTGAGAATTCCATCATCTGTGACGGCTGTTCGATCAACAACAGTGTGAAGATGCAGGACTGCTTCGTGGGTGAGGCCTGTCAGATTACCAATGGCTTCACGGCTGAGGCGAGCCTGTTCTTTGCTAATTCCTATATGGCCAACGGTGAGGCCTGTGCCGCCTTCTGTGGTCCCTTCTGCGCCTCGCACCATAAGAGCTCGCTGCTCATCGGCGGTGAGTTCTCGTTCTATAATGCCGGTTCGAACACGAACTTCTCCAACCATGCCTATAAGATGGGTCCCCTGCATTATGGCACCCTCGAGCGTGGTACGAAGACGGCCTCGGGTTCATACATCCTGATGCCTGCTACGATAGGAGCTTTCTCTGTCTGCTTTGGTAAGCTGATGCACCATCCCGATACCCGTAACTTGCCCTTCAGCTATCTGATGGCCTATGGTGAGGAATGTTATCTGGTGCCCGGACGTAACATTACCACAGTGGGACTGTATCGTGATATCAAGAAATGGCCCAAGCGAGACAAGCGTTCGAAGCTGTCGAAGAAGAGTATCATTAACTTCGACTGGCTCTCGCCCTTCACCGTCGGTGAGATCATGGAGGGTATCAAGGTTCTGACAGCCCTGCGTGAGGCATCGGGTGACAACGTGTCGAAGTATAACTTCCACGAGTATGTCATCAACGCTTCCTCACTGCGCAAGGGCCTGAAGTACTATGACATCGCCCTGAGGATCTATATGGGTGCCGTGCTGAAGCGTGCCCAGAAGGAGGGATTCTTCGGACGTCCGAAGAGCATCGTGGGCAAGGGACGCTGGACGGACCTCAGCGGACTGCTCCTGCCGGAGAGTGAGGAACTGCGTATCGTACGGGATATCAAGAGCGGTGACATCGACAACATCCAGCAGCTGCTTGACCGCTTCGTGGAGATCAACAACAACTACAGTGACTACCGCTGGTCGTGGTCTTACCAGATGATCCTGGACTACTATGGCCTGGAGGAGATCACCGAGGAGGATGTGGTCCGTATCCATGAGGACTACATCAAGGCCCGTCGTGCGTGGATTGCCGAGATCCGTAAGGATGCCGAGAAGGAATACTCCATGGGCGACGTGGAGAAGGAAGTCTTCGATGACTTCCTCGAGAAACTCGACCATGAGATCGACTACGAGAATTGAATATAAGGAGACAAGTAGACAAGGAGTTCAAGTAGACAAGGAGTTCAAGGAGTTCAAGACATATGATAAAGAGATTAAGATTCGTATTAGCTGCTTGTTTAATGCTCGGGATGAGCGCGCAGGCGAAGGAGTATAAGTACGCTGAGGTGGCGGGGGATCTGATGAAGACGAGGATCTACATGCTGGATAACGGACTGAAGGTGTATCTGTCGGTGAATAAGGAAAGGCCGAGGATTCAGACGTATATCGCCGTGCGTACGGGTAGTAAGAACGATCCGGCAGAGACAACTGGTCTGGCCCACTATCTGGAGCACCTGATGTTTAAGGGCACCAATAAGTTCGGGACGAACAATCCCGAGGCAGAGGCTCCGTTGCTGGCAGAGATTGAGCAGCGTTATGAGGCCTATCGAAAGCTGACGGACCCTGAGGCCCGCAAGCAGGCCTATCATGAGATTGACTCCGTCAGTCAGTTGGCTGCCCAGTACTTTATTCCCAATGAGTACGACAAGCTCATGGCAGCCATCGGTGCCGAAGGTACGAATGCCTTCACCTCGAACGATGTGACCTGCTACACCGAGGACATCCCCTCAAACGAGATCGAGAACTGGGCGAAGATCCAGGCAGACCGTTTCCAGCACATGGTGATCCGTGGTTTCCATACGGAACTGGAGGCCGTCTACGAGGAGTATAACATCTATCTGACGGACGATGGCGACAAGGTGTGGAAGGCCCTGGGCGAGAAGCTCACGCCCACCCATCCCTATGGTACACAGACCACCATCGGTACCCAGGAACACCTGAAGAACCCTTCGATTACGAACATCAAGAACTACTTCAACAAATGGTACGTGCCCAATAATGTGGCCATCTGTATGGCGGGTGACTTCGATATGGACAAGACCATCGCCATCATCGACCAGTATTTTGGCGGATGGAAGCCTGCCGCTGATGTCTCCCAGCCGGTATTCCCTGTGCAGAAGCCTCTGACAGCACCTGTGGATACTGCCGTCATCGGACAACAGGCTGAACAGGTGTGGGTAGGATGGCTCGCCAAGAAGGCTGCCGACCTGCAGTGTGACACCCTCGACGTGATCGGCTATATGCTGAGCAATGGCAAGGCCGGTATCTTCGACATCAATCTGAATCAGCAGATGAAGGTGTTAGGTGCTCAGGCTGGAGTGAATGACCAACAGGATTATTCTTCTTTCATCCTCGTCGGTATGCCCAAGCCCGAGCAGTCGCTCGAAGAGGTGAGAAATCTGATGTTGGGTGAGATTGAGAACCTGAAGAAGGGTAACTTCTCTGACGACCTGTTGCCCAGTGTGATCAATAACATGAAACTCGACTATCAGAAAGCACTTGACAATAATCTCTGGCGAGCCCGTCAGTTTATGAGTGCCTTCATCGATGGTATCAGTTGGGAGCAGAAGGTGGGCAAGCTGGACCGTGTGTCGAAGATGACCAAGGAGCAGATCGTCGACTTTGCCAACCGTTTCTTCACCAACGGCTATGCTACCATCTTCAAGAAGATGGGCGTCGACTCCACGCAGAAGAAGATCGACAAGCCCGCCATCACCCCCATTCAGGCTAATCGTGACCAGATGAGTGCCTTCGTGAAGGAAATCCAGGAGTCGCAGGTGGAGCCCATCCATCCGAAGTTCGTAGACTTCAACAAAGACCTCGTCATCGGTGAGACCAAGAACAAGCTGCCGCTTTACTATAAGCAGAACACGCAGAACGATCTCTTCAACCTTGTCTTCCGCTATGAGTTTGGACAGCAGGATGATAACCGCTACGACGTTGCCGCAGGCTATCTCGACTATGTCGGTACCGACAAGTTCTCCACAGCAGAGGTGAAGCAGAAGTTCTATCAGCTGGCCTGTAACTACTCTGTCAATGTGAATGCCGACAACCTCAACATCTCGCTAAGTGGTCTGCAGTCGCAGATGCCTGAGGCACTGGCCCTGCTTGAGGACGTGATCAGAAACGCCAAGGCTGATCAGGCATCGTGGGATCAGTATGTAGGTCTGGTCCTGAAGTCGCGTGAGGACGATAAGACCGACCAGCGCACCAACTTCTCGCGTCTTACGAGCTATGCCATATTCGGTGAGCGCAACTCGCGCCGCGATATGATGAGTGAGCAGCAGCTTCGTGAGGCCGATCCTCAGCTGTTGCTATCACTGATAGCCAACCTGCCAAATCTGAAGCATGCTGTACTCTATTATGGCAAGCTCTCGCCCGAGGAACTCTCTGAGACGCTGGGCGCTATCCACAAGACGCCTGCGACGCTGGCTGATGTCCCCAAGGGAAAACCCTACCAGTATCAGGAGGCAACGACTAATGAGGTTTGGATCGCTCCCTACGATGCCAAGAATATCTATCTGATGATGTATCACAACGAGAGTCGTGACTGGCATCCCGAGCAGGAGGCAGTGGTCGATCTCTTTAATGAGTATTATGGCGGTGGCATGAACGGCATCGTATTCCAGGAGATGCGTGAGGCGCGTGGTCTGGCCTACAGTGCTTCGGCTTATTATGTGACACCTGGTAAGAAGGACGATAAGGAATACTGTCAGACCTATATCATCACCCAGAACGATAAGATGATGGATGCCGTGAATCAGTTCCATGTCATCCTGAACGAGATGCCTGCCAGCGAGACGGCCTTCCAGATTGCCAAGGATGCCTTGACGAAGCAACTGGCCAGTATGCGTGTGACGAAGTCGGGTGTTATCAATGCCTACATCTCCGCCAAACGTCGTGGTATCGACTACGACATCAATGAGAAGGTGTATAACGCCCTCCCCGGTCTTGGTCTGCAGGATATCGTTGATTACGAGAAGGCGCAGATGGCCAACAAGGCTTATCGCTATATCATCCTCGGTGACGAGAAGGAACTCGACATGGAGTCCCTCTCTAAGATCGGGCCCATCAAGCGTCTGACTACAGAAGAAATTTTCGGATATTAATCTAAACAAATACAAGTATGGCTAAAAACGTTGAATTCAAGTACGCCCCGATGTTTCAGGTGGGCGAGGACAAGACGGAGTACCGTCTGTTGAGTAAGGAAGGTGTAAGCACCGCCGAGTTTGAAGGAAAGCAGATCGTGAAGGTCTCCAAGGAGGCTCTGACACTGCTGGCACAGCAGGCCTTCCACGATGTGGAGTTCATGCTCCGCCGTGAGCACAACCTCCAGGTGGCCAAGATCCTCAGCGATCCCGAGGCCTCAGAAAACGACAAGTATGTCGCCCTGCAGTTCCTGCGCAATGCCGAGGTGGCAGCCCGTGGCATCCTGCCCTTCTGTCAGGACACTGGTACCGCTATCATCCACGGTGAGAAAGGCCAACAGGTGTGGACCGGCTTCGAGGATGAGGAGGCCCTGAGCTTGGGTGTCTTCAACACCTTCACCCAGGACAACCTGCGCTATTCCCAGAACGCCCCGCTGAACATGTACGACGAGGTGAACACCCGTTGCAACCTCCCTGCCCAGATTGACATCGAGGCCACAGAGGGCGCAGAGTACAAGTTCGTGATGGTCGCCAAGGGTGGTGGCTCTGCCAACAAGACCTACTTCTATCCCATGACGAAGGCCACGATTCAGAACGAGGGTACGCTTATCCCCTTCCTCGTGGAGAAGATGAAGAGCCTCGGCACAGCTGCCTGTCCGCCGTATCACATTGCCTTCGTCATTGGTGGCACCTCCGCTGAGAAGAACCTCCTCACGGTGAAGCTCGCCTCCATCAAGTTCTACGATGGTCTGCCTACGACAGGCGACGAGACAGGTCGTGCCTTCCGTGACATCGACCTCGAGGAGAAGCTCCTCAAGGAGGCTCAGAAGATTGGTCTCGGCGCACAGTTCGGTGGTAAGTATCTGGCTCACGACATCCGTGTGGTCCGTCTGCCCCGTCATGGTGCCTCTTGTCCGATTGGCATGGGTGTCAGCTGCTCGGCCGACCGTAATATCAAGGCCAAGATCAATGCCGACGGTATCTGGCTGGAGAAGATGGACTCGAACCCCTCTGAGCTTATCCCGGCAGAGTATGCCAAGGCCGGTGAGGGTCAGAACACCATCGAGATCGACCTCAACGAGGGTATCGATGCCGTGCGCAAGGAACTCTCGAAGTATCCTGTCTCCACCCGTGTGAACCTGAAAGGCACCATCATCGTGGCCCGTGACATCGCCCACGCCAAGCTGAAGGCCCGTATCGATGCCGGTGAGCCCATGCCTGACTACTTCAAGAAATACCCCGTGCTCTATGCCGGACCTGCCAAGACGCCGGAGGGCTATCCCTGTGGTTCGATGGGACCCACCACGGCCAACCGTATGGATCCCTACGTGGACGAGTTCCAGTCGTTGGGTGCTTCGCTCGTGATGATTGCCAAGGGTAACCGTTCTGACGTCGTTACAGAGGCTTGTAAGAAGCACGGTGGTTTCTATCTGGGCAGTATCGGCGGTGTGGCTGCCGTGCTCTCTCAGAGCAGCATCAAGAGCATCGAGTGCGTGGAGTATCCCGAACTCGGTATGGAGGCCATCTGGAAGATTGACGTGGAGGACTTCCCCGCCTTCATCCTCGTCGATGATAAGGGTAATGACTTCTTTAAGACCTTGAAGCCTTGGTGTCCTAACTGTAAGAAGTGAAACACTTGAGGTTTTTATGTACAATGTTGCTGGCTCTGGCTGTTGTGACAGCCAGAGCACAGCAGCGTATTCCCTGTATACGGAACATCCCCGCCGATGTGGCGAAGACCCGTGGTACCCTTGGCTATCCCTCGCAGGACTGGGATCCTGAGAGAATCTACCGCCAGGCAGTGGTGCTGATCTCCTTCTCTGACAGGGATTTCTTGATGGCCGACCCTGCTGCCTATTACCAGAGCCTATTTAACGAACGAAGCTCTAACGAAGGCTATGGCCAGGGTTGTGTGGCCGATTATTTCCGCGACCAGTCTGGTGGGCGCTTCAACCTCCAGTTCGACATCTATGGCCCCATCAAGGTCAGTGTCAAGGCCAAATCCAGTTCCAAGGATAATTATGGTGATGCTGCGATGAAAGAGGCCATGGATAAGCTGAAGGACCTTACCGATACCGACTTCTCCGTCTACGACTGGAACGGTGATAAGGAGGTGGATCAGATGGTCTTCGTCGCAGCAGGCTATACAGGCAATCAGAAGACCGGCTATATCTGGCCCAATACCTCCTATGCCTATATGAAGGCACCCGGTAATCTCACTATCGGCATGAACTCCATCAGTTGTGAGTTATGGCGCGACGATTCCCGGTGTGGCATCGGTACGATCTGCCATGAGTTTGCCCACTGCCTGGGACTGCCGGATATCTATCCAACCAACAGTACGGATTTCTCTGTGGTCGACGAATGGGATCTGATGGATGGCGGCAACTACACCAACAAAGGCTGGTGCCCGCCCAATTTTTCTGCCACGGAGAAGATGCTCCTGAACTGGGGGAATCCCATCGAACTGACGGATGTCACTGCCATCGACGGTATGAAGGCCGTGAGTGAGGGAGGGGAGACCTATATCCTCCGGAACTCAGGAAACGACAATGAGTTCTATATTCTCGAAAACCGTCGCCAGACAAAATGGGACTATGGTATCCCGGGAGAAGGTCTGGTCATCTTCCATGTCGACTACGACAGGGAGGTGTGGAGTAACAACACCGTGAACTCATCCTCTTCGCACTACCGTTACAGCCTGTTCCATGCAGACCGGAAGACCTATGAAGACTGGGACCCGAATAATAATGGCAGGGATATGTCCAAATACACGGAACCCCAGTGGATGCGCAACCGTTATCTCAGCACCTCTGTCTATCCCTATGTCGATTCGCTCTGGGTTAACGACCGCCTCACGGATGACTCTGATCCTGCCGCCACCCTCTACAATGCCAATGCCGAAGGTGTCTATCTGATGTCGAAGCCCGTCACCAACATCCGTAAGTCCCTCGACGGCACCATCTCCTGCGATGTTATATACCCCCCCTCTGCCATCAAAGCTATCAAGAATCAAGGGGGTAGTCTCCACGATTCTTGGTACGACCTCCAAGGCCGACGCCTGTCTGGCAAACCCTGGCAGAAAGGGCTATACATCCATAACGGGAGAAAAGAAAGCATCCGCTGATCAGCGGATGCTTTCTTTTAGTTCCTGAATACCAGTCCATCACCGAAGTCATCAATGATGATGGGCTTGTTGCGATCCACCTCATCGGCGAGGAGCTTCTTCGAGAGGTCGTTGAGTACGAACTGTTGGATGGCACGCTTGACGGGACGGGCTCCAAAGTCGGGATCGTACCCTTCTTCAGCCAAGTAGGCAATGGCCTGGGGCGTGCATTCGAGTCGGATGCCCTGAGGCTCCAACATCTCCGATACCCTCTTCATCTGCAGACGGACTACGTCGCTGATCTGTTCCTTCGTCAATGGGGTGAAGGTGATGATCTCATCGATACGGTTCAGGAACTCCGGACGCATGTTCTGGCGCAGTTGCTCCCTCGTCGCATTCGAGGTCATGATGATGATGGTATTCTTGAAGTTGGCGGTACGTCCCTTGTTGTCCGTCAGACGACCATCGTCCAATACCTGTAAGAGGATGTTGAACACATCCGGATGGGCCTTCTCGATCTCATCGAAGAGCACGACGGAATAAGGTTTACGACGCACTGCCTCTGTGAGCTGACCACCCTCATCGTAGCCGACATAGCCCGGAGGGGCACCAATCAGACGGGAGACGCTGTACTTCTCCTGGTATTCCGACATATCGATACGCGTCATCATCGTCTCATCGTTGAACAGATAGTCTGCCAACGTCTTGGCGAGTTCGGTCTTACCGACACCCGTCGTACCCAAGAAGATGAATGAGGCAATCGGGCGCTTCGGATCCTGTAAGCCTGCACGTGAACGACGTACGGCATCAGAGACAGCCGTGATGGCCTCGTCCTGACCAATCACGCGCTTGTGCAGTTCATCCTCGAGGTGGAGCAGCTTCTCACGTTCACTCTGCATCATCTTCGTGACAGGGATGCCTGTCCAGCGGGATACCACCTCGGCGATATCGTCGGCAGTGACTTCCTCACGCACCAGTGAGTTTCCGCCTTGTGCTGAAGCCAACTGGTTCTGGATGGCCTTGATATCATCCTCCAGGACTTTTAGTTTCGAGTAGCGGATCTCGGCCACCTTACCATAGTCGCCCTCACGTTCGGCACGCTCCGCTTCGAGCTTGAGGTTCTCCATCTCCTGCTTGTCCTGTTGGATCCTGTTGATGAGCTGGCGCTCACCCTCCCACTTGGCACGGAACTGGGTCTCCTGCTCCTTCAGTTCTGCGATATCTTTATCCAGTTGGGCAATCTTTGGCTCATCGCCCTCGCGTTTGATGGCTTCGCGTTCAATCTCTAACTGGGCGAGGCGACGGGTGATCTCATCGAGTTCCTCGGGCACAGAGTCACGCTCCATACGGAGCTTGGCGGCTGCCTCGTCCATCAGGTCGATGGCCTTGTCGGGCAGGAAACGTTCAGAGATATAACGCTCGGAGAGCTGGACGGCTGCGATACAGGCATCATCCTGGATACGTACCTTGTGGTGGTTCTCGTAGCGCTCCTTCAGACCTCGCAGGATGGAGATGGCACTGAGTTCATCCGGCTCATCGACCATCACCGTCTGGAAACGACGTTCGAGCGCCTTATCCTTCTCGAAGTACTTCTGGTATTCGTTCAGGGTCGTCGCACCAATGGCACGGAGTTCACCACGTGCCAAGGCTGGTTTCAGGATGTTGGCGGCATCCATCGCGCCCTCACCACCACCGGCGCCTACCAGGGTGTGGATTTCATCGATGAAGAGGATGATGCGTCCTTCCGCCTTCGTCACCTCGTTAATGACGCTCTTCAGACGTTCCTCAAACTCACCCTTGTACTTCGCACCAGCCACGAGCGCACCCATGTCGAGCGAATAGAGCTGCTTGTCCTTCAGGTTCTCAGGTACATCCCCACGCACGATACGGCCTGCGAGCCCTTCTACGATGGCGGTCTTACCGGTACCTGGTTCACCGATCAGGATGGGGTTGTTCTTCGTACGGCGACTCAGAATTTGAAGCAGACGGCGGATCTCATCATCACGGCCTATCACGGGGTCGAGTTTGCCCTGACGGGCGAGATCGACGAGGTTCTTGGCGTACTTCTCCAGCGACTGGTAGTTGTCATCAGCCGATTGTGACTGTACCTTCTGTCCCTGGCGCAGGGCCTGAATGGCCTGCTGCATCTCCTTTTCCGTGCAGCCTGCATCCTTCATGATGCGTGAGGCTGTGGAATTCACGGTTAAAAGTGCCTGTAACACCGGCTCACACGCCACGAACTCGTCGCCCTGCTTGGTGGCGATCTCCTGGGCGCGCACGAGTACATTATTAGATTCGTTAGAGAGATAGGGTTGTCCGCCCTGTACACGGGGGAGGTGCTTGATCTCCTGATCGACGAGCATCTCTATCTGCTGGGCGTTCACACCGAGTTTCTGGAAGATGAAGGTTGTGACGTCCTTCGCCTTCTCCAATACTCCTTTGAGTATATGTACAGGTTCGATGACCTGCTGGCCGTTCATCTGGGCAGTGTTTACTGCCGCCTGAACGGCTTCCTGAGCTTTGATTGTAAATTTGTCTAAAGTCATATTAACCTCCTTTTTTATTTTGACATAATAACTTTTTTTTCAGACATACTAACATACTAACATTTTCTTTTTCAGACATACTAACATACTAACTTTTCTTTTTTGACATAAGAACATAAGAACAGATTTGTTCTGGCGCAGCCATTGTGTTCTTATGTTCTTATGTCTAAAATCGTGCCGCGGGGATGATTACCGACAATTTGTCTGAAGTATCTGCCTTTTCGTCAGTATCCGGGCAAAATCCATATAAATAGGGATTGCACAGGTCGTGGAAACGATGTACCTTTGCACCCGAAATGAGAAATAGATGGATTATATTTTTGGCTTTTGCCCTAGTCCTGCAGGCGCACGCCCAGAAACAGGACGATATGCGGCAAACGGTGGAATACCTGGCTTCGCAGGTGTTGGGAGGCCGATATCCGGGTACTGCGGGCGACACCCTGGCCTCTGAATATATCGTGGGCCAACTTCGTAGCCTGAAACTCAAACCAGTGGTCAAGGGAAAGAAAAAGACAGGTTACTATCACAACTTCACCTACGGGAAGGAAGTGGAGCGGACGACCCATAACATCATCGCTGTGCTTCCAGGAAAAGACAAGCAACACAAAAACGAATACATAGTAGTCGGCTCGCATTACGACCATCTTGGCCTGGGAGGTCAGGGTTCTGGTTCACGCCGCCCTGATACATTAGGTGTTCATCCTGGTGCTGACGATAATGCCAGTGGTGATGCCGTGGTACTCGAACTGGCCAAGTATTTTAAGAAGGTACGTCAGCCACGAAGCATCATCTTCGCTTTCTTCGGCGCAGAGGAACAAGGTCTGGTCGGTTCCAAGCAATTCCTGGAATGGATGAAGCAGGCCGATGACCGGCGTATCAATCTTCCTGCCGACAAGAAAGGTATTGTCGCCATGGTGAATCTGGATATGGTGGGACGTATGCGTGATAACGCCATGAGTGTGTCGGGTACAGGTACCAGTTCTGAATTCAAGGCGATGGCAGAGAAAGCAGCAGAACAGACCAACCTGAACATCAGCTGTACGCCTGACGGCTATGGCCCGAGCGACCATGCGTCGTTTGTGGCAGCTGACATCCCCGTGCTCTTCCTCACCACAGGAGGTCATATGGAGTATCATACCCCTGACGATGTGCCTTCAACACTGAATTACGATGGTATGCAGCAGACGCTGGACTTCTCGAAGGCGCTGATTACCCGTCTGGCCAGTATGCCGACGACACCTGATTATATCAGCGTGCCGAGCAGCAATACGATGAAGCATGCGAAATTCAAGGTCACTTTGGGGCTCATGCCCGACGTGATGGGTGTCAGCCGCATTCCCGGTCTTCGGGCCGACATTGTGGTGGCAGGAAAGCCAGCCCATACTGCCGGCATCCGTAGTGGTGACATCATTCAGGAGATAGACGGCAAGCCTGTCAAGAATATGGATGACTATATGCAGCGTCTGTCGGAACTCGAACCAGATACCACCATCCCCGTGAAAGTGTTGCGAAATGAAGAGATCCTCACCTTCCAAGTTTACTTGAAGCCCTCCAAGAAATGAAGAAATCTGTCTATTGGCTCTTAGCCATTGTCATCACCTTGGTTCTGAGTGTTTACCAGCGCATGACCGGTCCTACCTATCCTATGAAGGTGACTGTCGAACTGAATGGGGAGAGTTATAAGATCAAACTGCCCAGAAGTGGTGTGCAACACGATGAGATGGTAATGCTGAAAGGCATCCCGTCTGACATTCAGGCACAGACGCATTATCGTCGCTATCCGTCGGCTGACGAATATACCACAGCGGATTTCGTATGGAAAGACGGTGTGTGGCAGGCAGCCTTGCCTGTGCAACCCGTGGCAGGAAAGTTGCAGTATTACATCACTGTTGATGGCAAGGACTATCTGAAAGACGAGCCTGTCGTCATCCGTTTCCGCAACGATGTGCCTGAGAGCATCCTGATACCCCATATCCTGTTGATGTTCGGCGCTATGCTGTTTGCCGTCTATACGTTCTTACTGGTGATGACGCACAAGGATTACAAGCGTTGGCTGAAGATTACTGTTGCGACCCTTTTCGTCGGAGGTTTTATCCTGGGACCTCTTGTGCAGCATGCTGCCTTCGGTCCTTGGTGGGCAGGATTCCCCTATGGCACAGACCTGACGGACAACAAGACGCTCATCTCCTTCCTGTTCTTTGTGGCTGCCCTGGCCACCTTGAAGTGGAAATACAACAAGTGGGTGGTCTGCTTAGCGGTATTGTTGATGATTGTCATCTTCAGTATTCCTCACAGTGCCTACGGATCAGAATATGATTATACAACACAACAATTGAAAAAATAAAAGGTAAAATGATGAAGATTAAGAGTTTTTTGACAATGTCGATGGTCGCAGTGGCCCTCGTGTTTGGTATGAGTTCATGTGGTGATGACGACAAAGATGAGCCCGAGGCACCAGTCGCTAATCAGGTAGTTGGTTCTTATACAGGTACGGAGGTCCTCACAGTGATGGGAGAGGCTGATGAAAGTACTGAGACGTTTGAGTTTACCAAAGCCACAGACGTGTCAGTTGACGTGACTCTCCCCCAATACGGTGAGGGCATGATGACTGTTCCTGCACTTCCTGTGAAGGGTATTACCCTGACCAAGAGTGGCAATACCATTACCGGCAAACTCGACAAGTATGAGGGTACGGTGATAAGTGCCGATGGCTCAGAGAAGGCTTATACCGTTAGTGATGTCACCGTCATCTTCAACGATAAGACCGTTGTCATGACGTTTACACAGAAGTACGGCAATATGCCCTTTGCCTTTGAAGGAGTGTTTACAGGAGCGAAAAAATGAAATTGTTCGGGAGCGCGATTCTTCTGTTCATGCCGGCAATGGGACTCTCTGCCCAGGGCATACGCGACTCCGTAGAGTTGGAACCTGTTGTTGTGACGGCCTCCCATACGCCTAAGACGTTGAAGGATGCCCCTGTCGTCACGCGGCTGATCACCCTCCATGACATCAAGATCGTGGATGCCACCAATATCCAGGACATGCTCACGCAGGAGATCCCGGGTCTGGAGTTTTGCTTTGCCATGACCCAGGAGACCTCGCTCAACATGAGTGGTTTTGGTGGTAATGCTGTGCTCTTCCTGCTTGACGGTGAACGTCTGTCAGGTGAGACCATGGACAACACGGATTACAGCCGTCTGAACCTCGATAACGTCGGACGTATCGAGATTGTGAAGGGCGCTTCGTCGGCCCTCTACGGCTCCAATGCCGTGGGAGGCGTGGTCAACATCATCAGCCGTGAGAATCTCGAACCTTGGACTGCCAACGCAAATACACGATATAATACCTTTGGGAACGAATGGCGCAACGGAGCCAGTTTCTCCTTCAATACAGAGAAATGGAACTCCCAGACCAGTTTCCAGCACACCAAGATCGATCCCGTCGACCTGCCTAAGGCCCACACTTCCGAGGAGATTGCCATCGAGCTGATGAAGAAGGCACAAGGTCTGCCGTACGATGAGTCCGTGCTCAGCGACGACTCCAACATCAGCCGTCTCTTCGGACAGAAGACCTACAACATCAAGGAGCGGCTGACATTCCGTGCCACGGACCGTCTGACACTCATCGGTCGGGGTGGCTATTTCTTCCGCACCAGCGAGCGCGACACCTACGACTATCATTTCCATGCGTATAGCGGCGGACTGAAAAGCCGCTACGCCTGGGATGCTGGCCGTCATCTCGAACTGTCATATGCCTATGACCAGTATGACAAGGCCAATTTCCTGCCCGACGGCACACGAACCCACGACCACGACTACAGCAATCAGCAGCATGTGGCCCATGCGCTCTATAGCCATTCCTTTGGAAAGAACAACCTGATTCTCGGTGCCGACTACATGCACGACTATCTCACCACCTATCAGTTCCTCGACAACGCCAGCCACGCTCAGGACAATATCGACGGCTATGCTCAGTTCGACTGGAACATCACCGACCGGCTGAACGTCGTGGGAAGCATCCGTTACGACTACTTCTCAGCCTCTGCCCGGAAGGCGTTCACAGGGCGTCTCGCCGTCGTGTACAAAATTCCGTGGATGACCTTACGTGTCAACTATGCCAGTGGCTTCCGGGCTCCTACGCTCAAGGAGATGTATATGCATTTCGACATGGGAAACATGGGGTATATGATCATAGGCAATCCGGACCTGGAGCCCGAGAAGAGTCATAACTTCAACCTCGCCGTTGAACGCACAAACCGCATCCGCAACAGCGGATTCCTCGACGGACGCTACAACTTCACCCTCATGGGCTATTGCAACATCTTCGACAAGCGTATCACCACCATCGAAGGGCCTGAATACAATGGGATGGAAAGTGCGCTCTACTGGAACGAAGAGGGTATAACGGTCTGGGGCATTGATGCCAGTCTGGGTCATATCTGGGATTGCGGAGCGTCGTTCAAACTCAACTATTCATGGATGAAGGAGACGGGCAACGTCTATTATTCGGATTTCTATCAGCCCCGTTCCCACTCCCTGACGTGGCGAATAGGCTACGAACACCGTTTCTCGCGCCTCTATGCCCTCGATGCCGCCCTCTCAGGACGCTGTCAGGGCAAACCGCAGTCAGGCCGTACGGATGTCGATCAGGGCTATACCATCTGGAAACTCATGCTCCAGCACCATCTTTGGCGTGGCATCCGTCTCAACACCGCCATCGACAACCTCTTCAACTACAAGCCTAAGTCTTACTATTACAGTTCCCCGTTGACCACGGGCACCTCTTTCAACATCGGCCTGTCCGTCGATCTCGATCAATTGTTATAATGATTCGTCTTCCAGTTCGTCAAGGTGTTTCACCCCTTCCGGCTGGTGCGCATCCACGAACTGCTTTATCAGGTACGTCACTTTCTCATAGTCGCCCGAGAACTTGTAGGTGTTGTTGAATTGCAGATAGCGGCCCTCCCCGTTGTCGAAGCTGCAGGCCCATCCGTCACCGCCGGAACTGACGTCGTGGGCATCCTTGGCGGAGAAACGTATCGTCGAGAGGGCTGTCACCAGGGCCTCGAAATCCTGTGCGTCGTAGCGCACCACGTCCCTTAGGTGACGGCCGTTACGGTATTCGTGGTAGTCCCACACCAGCGAGTCCCGGGTGATCTCATACGTCGCTGAGATAGCGATTCCCGAATTGGTATGCTCGCTGTATACAATCTTTGTCGTCCCCGTCGTGATAGGGCAGGGCTTCAGGCTTCCACACGAGGCAATCCCCGTCAGTGACAGCATGCTCAAGAACATTTTCAATAGCTTCATAATCCGATACGAACATTTTGATGCCACAAAGGTAGCAATAATTTCCCGAACCGCCAAGAAAAAACGTCAAATTTAAGATGAATAGTTTTCGTTATGTAAAGATTATTCGTGATTTTCGTAAAGTTCCGGAATGGGCGGCAATGTGTTTAAATTAGGGCAGAGTGATAATTTTTTGACGAAAAATTTGCGTATATGTAATATAATGCTTACCTTTGTACCATAAATTTACGAACAACCAAATAATGAAGCAAGAAATTGTGAAACGTCTTTCGATCTTTTTGACGATGCTTTGCATCGGGATTGTGGCAGAAGCTGCAGTCATCCCTGACATGAAATTCCGCCGTGTGGACACCCGCGAGGGCCTGTCGAACTCAGAGGTATTCTGTATCCTTCGTGACTCCTATGGGTACGTGTGGTTCGGTACGGGCTACGGCCTGAACCGCTATGACGGCTACCGCATCCGTACTTATTTCAGCTATGACAAGGACACCACCTCGCTGCGCAACAACCGTATCGACGAGATTCAGGAGGGTCATGGCGGCAGGCTGTGGCTGAAGCAGAGGATGAACTACACGATGTACGACCCGGTGACGGAGAAAGTGGACCGTAATCCGACACGCTGGCTGAACGAGCAGGGCATGCTTGGCAGTATGGAGAGCATCCACCTCGACTCGAAGATGAACTACTGGGTGAAGAGCTATGAGGAAGGTTTCTACTATTTCAACCCTGTGACGAAGAACCTCAGGCACTTCCCCTTCGGCTATGGCCCGTATGAGTTCTCGAAGGATTTCGGAGTATCAGCCTATACCGAGACGGAGGATGGCATGGTGCTCGTGTCGACATTCGGTGAGCTGATGTGCATCGATGGTGAGAAAGGTAAGGTGCTGTGGAAGGAACCGTACGTGAAGAACGCCTTGAACGCCTACAACGACTACTGGGTGACCACAGACAAGCAGCAGAACCTCTGGGTGATCACCCACTCGACGGGAACATATATCTATGTGAAGAAGGAGAAGCGCTGGTACTCGTCGCTGACTGAGTGGATGCGGGCACAGGGCTATGAGAACGTGCCTGACGACGTGCTTGTGTGGGAGATATGCTACGATGCAAAGGGGCTCCTCTGGGTGGCCACCGACCACCAGGGCGTGTTCGTACTTGACGAGGACACCCGTCAGTGGCGACAGTTCCTGAACGTGAAAGGCGACGAGACCTCGTTGCCCGACAACACCATCAAGCACCTGTATCTCGACCAGTTGGGCCGTATGTGGCTCGCCAGCTATAAGAACGGCGTGGCGATGTGCTTAGAGTCGATGACGAACTTCAAGAGCATGCCCATCGGCGACATCAACGCCATTACGGAAGACAAGGAAGGCTACTACTGGATAGGCCGTAACGACGGCGGTATCATCAAGATGGATCCGAATACGCTGGAGTCTGTGGAGCAGTTCACGAAACAGAGTCTTGGTGTGCCCAGTGACATCATCGTGGGCAGCTATACGGCAAAGGACGGCAGCCTGTGGTTCGGTACCTACGAGGGCGGTATCCTGCGATATCAGAACGGTCAGTGGAAGAACTACCGTACGACGGATGCCGGCAGTGCCTTGGTGACGAACAACATCTGGGGCATCACGGAAGACAAGTGGGGTAACATCTGGGTGGGTGTGCTCGGCGGCGGTGCCGTGCGCATCGACAAGAAGACCGGTCAGCAGCGCGCCTTTACGGCCGACAATTCCTCGCTGAATACCGTCTGGACGAACAGTATCTCGACGGGCTCTAACGGCTGGATTGTATTAGGAAACTCAGAGTACTACGCCCTGATCAATCCCGGCAACTTCAAGATCATCAACGGCTCATTCCCTGTGGATGACGACCACAAGGCTATTACCATCTCGACTGCCACGACACAGGCTATCATCGACAGCCGCGGACTGTTGTGGCAGTGCTCACCCTCAGGTGTGGTGATCTACGACCTGAAGACGCAGCAGAAGGCGCTCCTCGACATGAAGTCGGGACTCTTCGGCTCTAATGCCGTCTCCGTGACGGAGGACACGAGGAACACGATGTGGGTGGCCACGGACCACGGTGTGTCGAACATCACACCCTTGAAGCAGGATGACGGCACGTGGACCTTCACCATCCGCAACTTCAACAGTCGCGACGGTCTGCAGCCCGGTCCCTTCAACCAGCGCGCCATCTTCTGTTCAAGTAAGGGTGAACTGCTCATCGGCGGACAGGACGGTCTCGACATCATCAGTACCTTGAAACTGGGCAATGGTGATTTGAAGGAACGCCCCGTGTTCAGTGGACTGGTGCTCTTCGACCAGGAAGTAGAGGTGGGGGAGGAATATGACGGTCGTGTCATCCTCGACCAGGCCCTCGATATGCAGCGGAGCATCAGGCTGAAGTATGAACAGAACCAGTTCACCATCCATATGGCCTCGGACAACGGCGGCATCAACAACGCCACGCGGTTCGTGTACCAGTTGGAAGGGTTCAATGACAAGTGGATCAAGACGTCGGGCAACAATCCCGACATTACCTATATGTCGCTGCCTCCGGGCAGCTATACCCTCTGCGTGAGGATGCTGCGCGACGACGGTACGATGGGTGAGGTGGAGAGCCGCCTCGACATCACCATCGACTCCCCGTGGTACCGTTCGTGGTGGGCCATCGTCTGTTACGTGCTATTGATTGTGGCAGTTTTGTTCCTCCGCAAACCCTTCCGTCGTTGGAGGCGCAGGAGGAAGATGAACCGTCTCCAACGTCAGAAAGAAAAGGCCGCAGAAGTCGAAGAAAAGACGCCTGAGGAGGACGATGACGTGGAGGAGGCTGTCATGATGGAAGAGGAAGAGAAGTGAGAAGGTGAAAAAGTAAAAAGGTGAAAAATCTAAACAACAAGATATGAAAAGACTAATAGGCTTGACGCTGCTATTGGCATGTCTGTGTGGAAATGCAGAGAATGCCATCCCAGACATGAAGTTCAGAAGGCTGGACACGCGTGACGGATTGTCCAATTCGACCATCAACTGTATCTATCAGGACTCGAAGGGATTCGTGTGGATCGGCACGTCGTACGGACTGAACCGCTACGACGGCTACCGCTTCCGTACCTACTATTCCGACCCTAACGACACGACGACGCTGCGCAGCAACTACGTAGACCAGATCTTCGAGGATGCGGCGGGGCGGCTGTGGCTGAGGCAGGGCATGAACTACTCACTCTTCGACCCGGTGACGGAGCGCACGGTGAGAAATCCATCCAGGCAGCTGGCAGAGTATGGCGTCACCGGTGGTATCGACCGCTTCTACATCGACTCCCATAAAAATATGTGGGTGAAGACCTATGACGAGGGTCTTTACTGTAATGTCTACGGCAGGAAGAAGCACACGCTGACCAAGTACGGCTACGAGGACGGACAGTTGCCCAAGGAGTTCTATTTCTCCTCGATGGCCGACTGGGACGGTACCTTGCTCGTGGCCTCCAGCGACGGTGAGCTCATCGGCGTGGATACGGAGACAGGTAAGGTGAGATGGAAGGACAGATACATGATCGAACATGGCGGCAAGACCAGCGAGGCCTATAACATCGTCGTCGACCAGGAGGGCAACTACTGGGTGATGACGAACCTGAAGACGTTCGTCTACGACCAGAAGGCCAAGCAGTGGCATCCGTCGGTGAACAGTTTCTTGGAGGCCCATGGCATCACACCGCTGCCTGATCCCCTGCAGGTCTGGGACGTGATGGCCGACAACCGCGGCTGGATCTGGATAGGCACAGACCACGAGGGTGTGTTTGTGATCGACCCGAAGAGCAAGGAGGTGAAGCATTTGTTGAACAATAAGTTCGACGAGACCTCGCTGAGCGACAACACCGTGAGGCACCTGATGACCGACCACAGCGGCAATGTCTGGATCTCAGGCTACCGTAACGGTCTGAACCAATATATCGAGAACCTCTCCGGCTTCAGGACCCTGGAGTTGGGCGATATTAACACCACCACGGAGGACAAGGAGGGTAACTACTGGTTTGGTACCGACAACCGGGGTGTCATCAAATATATGCCCCAGACGGGTGAGACGGAGGTCTACGACAAGGCCCGCAGCGGCTTCGCGTCAGATATCATGGTGGCCAGCTATGGAGCCAAGGACGGATCAGTGTGGTTCGGTACGTATAACGGTGGTCTGATTCATCTCGACAACGGCAAGGTGACGAATTACCTGGCTTCGAATGCCGACGGTAGCTTGTTGAACAATAATGTGTGGTCGGTGACGGAAGACAAATGGGGTGACATCTGGATCGGTACCCTCGGCAGTGGCGTGCAGAAGCTACAGAAGAGGACGGGGAAGTTCCTGACCTGGAACTCCTACAACGGGAAGATGCCGGAGAACTTCATGACCTCGGCCTCGTGGACCCGGAAAGGCTGGCTGCTGGTGGGACACTCGAACTACTATTCGCTCATCAATCCCGTGAGCGGTAAGGTGATGAACTTCACCATCCCCGCCGTGCCGGGACAGCAGGCGGCAGTGGCCAACACCGTCTGTGTGGTGGAAGACAGCCGGGAGCTGATCTGGCAGGGATCGACGGCAGGCTGTTGCATCTTCGACCCGAAGACCGGTCGTCAGAAGCTGCTCGACATGAACTCAGGACTCTTCGGGTCGAGCGTGGTGGGTATCGCTGAGGATCTGCTTCACACGATGTGGGTGGTTACTGAGCACGGTATCTCGAACGTTGTGCCGAAGAAGGAGGAGAACGGTGATTGGTCGTTCCTCGTACGCAGTTTCAGCAGCAAGGACGGCCTGCAGCAGGGGCCCTACAACCAGCGTTCCGTCTGCCGTACCCACGACGGCATGATCCTCGTGGGCGGCCTGGGCGGCGTGGACGTCATCAACCCCAAACTCATTACGAATGTGAACAACAACGAGCGTCCGATATTCAGCGGCTTGAAGCTCTTCGGTCAGCAGATGGGCGTCGGACAGGAATACGAGGGTCGTGTGATCCTTGAGAAGGCCCTCGACGAGTGTAAGGAACTCGTGCTGCGACATGACGAGAACCAGTTCACCATCCAGCTCGCCACGAACAAGGGTGAAATGCACAATCCCTCACGCTTCATCTACCAGCTGGAAGGCTTCAGCGACAAGTGGATGAAGACGGAGGAGAACGACCCCAACATCACATACATGTCGCTGCGCCATGGCAACTATATCCTGCATGTGCGTATGTTGAACGACGACGGTACGATGGGAAAGGAGGAGGCTGTCCTCGAACTGACCATCACGCCGCCGCTGCTGCGTAACCGCTGGCTCATGCTGCTTTTCCTGGCGTGTGTCGCTGGAGGCATCTGGTACTGGCGCAAGCAGTTCATGAAGAAACAGAATGAGAAGGCCGAACTCGAGTATCTGCGCCGTGAGGTGGAGAAGAAGCAGTGGATGAACGAGATCAAGACCCAGATGATGAACAGCGGTCCCGCTACGGAACAAGTCCAGAAGCCCAAGCCTGCTGCTCCGGAGTGGGAGATTACCGACCTGAACCGTCAGCCTGCCGACCTCCAGGAGTTTATGAAAGAGCAGTGTGCCCAGTTTAAGGCACCGGAGGGCAAGAAGTTGAAGTTCTCGTTCTTCCCCCTTGCCAACGATCTCTTGATGCCTTTCGATCGTGACTTGATGGGTCAGGCCATCCAGATCCTGCTGAACAACGCGGTGATGTTCTCTCCCAGCAACTGTGTCATCAAGGTGTTTGTCGATAAGACGCCTTCCGGAGGCACCATCCGCATCTCCGACAACGGCATCGGCCTGCCCGAGGGTGCGAAGGAACACATGTTCGACCCGGTGGTGAGCGATGACGATCCCGGCGTATGCCTCTCTATCGTGAAAGATATCGTCATGGCTCATGGCGGCACTGTCACAGGCGACAACAATGCCGGTGGCGGTTCGGTGTTCACCATCACCCTGCCCCTGGAACAGCCGGAGGAAGTGGAAGAAGCTGTCTTGATGGACGAGGAATAAAAAATCGTGTAATTCGTGAAATTCGTTGTAAAATAATTATAAACTAGAACATTTTATGAAGAGAATCTTTTTGTTAGGGTCTGTGCTGATGGCGGCGATGACGTCGCTGGCAGCAGACGTGCAGACCAGTGAGAACCAGGTGACCATCCGTCCCGACGGTGGACAGGCGAAGGTGATTCGCCTGGAAGTAATGAACGGCAACATCATCCGTGTGCGTGCCACATCGAAGGAGGCACTGCCCGAGAAGCCGGCCTCGCTAATGATTGTGCCGCAGACAGCCCCCGCCAAGGGCTCGTACAGCATCACGGAGAATGATGACGAGGTGATTGTGAAGGCCAGTAACGTGAAGGCCGTCGTAAAGAAGGATGACGGACGTATCAAGTTCTACGACGCCGAGGGTAAGGAGTTGCTCAAGGAGGTGGAGAACAGCAAGCAGTTCAAGGACTTCACCGTTCCAGAGCGTGAATACGGCATCAAGGGAGGTGCACCCATCACCGAGGAGATGAAGCACGGCCTTACCTGGCAGATGACCTTCGACTCGCCCGAGGATGAGTCTTTTTATGGTCTTGGTCAGCACCAATCGGAGGAGTTCAACATGAAGGGCAAGAACGAGGATCTGTTCCAGTACAATACCAAGGTCAGCATACCGTTCGTCCTCTCTAACAAGGGCTATGGCCTGTTGTGGGACTCCTACAGCTACTGCCGTTTTGGCAATCCAGAGGACTACCTCCAGCTGAACCGCGCCTTTAAGCTCTACGACAAGCAGGGTAGGGAAGGACATCTCACGGGTACCTATGTAGACCGTTTCGGCAAGAAACTGGTGCGCGACGAAGACTCCATCTATTACGAGTACGGTACACCCGAGAAATCAGAGATTGCCCTGAAGACGGACAATGGCGGCATCAAGAACTTCCCGAAGGAGATCAACCTGATGGGTGCGAATGTCACCTACGAAGGCTTCATCGAGCCCGAGTGCTGTGGCAAATGTAAGGGAAAGTCCCAATTATACCAGTTCATCCTCTATTATTCAGGCTACGTGACGGTTTACATTGATGGCGAGGAGGTCGTGCCTGAGCGCTGGCGCACAGCATGGAATCCGAACACGTATAAGTTCTCCAAGGAACTGACCAAGGGTAAGCGTGCCCAGGTGCGTATCGAGTGGCGTCCTGACGGCGGTGAGGCTTACTGTGGCCTGCGCGTCAGCAAGCCACGCAGCAAGGAGGAGCGTGAACAGCTCACCATCTGGAGTGAGATGGCAAAGGACATGGACTACTACTTCATCGCTGGCGACACCTTCGACAAGGTCATCTCTGGCTATCGTACGCTGACGGGCAAGGCCTCGCTCTATCCGAAGTGGGTGCTGGGCTTCTGGCAGAGCCGGGAGCGCTACAAGACCTCTGGCGAGATCGAAGAGAACCTCGCAGAGTTCCGCAAGCGTCATATCCCCATCGACAATATTGTACAGGACTGGAACTATTGGCCCGAGGACCAGTGGGGCAGCCACAAGTTCGAGACCTCCCGCTATCCCGATCCGCAGGCGATGCTCGACAGTGTCCATGCCATGCACGGACGTTTCATGATCAGTGTCTGGCCTAAGTTCTATGTGACTACCGACAACTACAAGGAACTCGATGCCAAGGGCTGGATGTATAACCAGTCGCCTACGGACGATATCCACGACTGGGTGGGTCCTGGCTACAAGAACGGCTTCTACGATGCCTACGATGCTGATGCCCGTAAGATGTTCTGGCGTCAGATGGACGAGAATCTCTACACGAAATACAACAAGAATGGTGTTCCCGGTGTCGATGCCTGGTGGATGGATGCCTCTGAGCCCAACGTCCGCGACTGTACGCCGATGTGGTATCGTAAGGCCCTCAGTGGTCCCACGGCCCTCGGTACCTCTACGGAATATTTCAATGCCTACTCCACCGTCAATGCCGACGCCATTTACAACGGTCAGCGTTCTGTTTATAAGGGCAAGCCTAATGAACCGCGTGTGTTCCTGTTGACGCGTAGCGGCTTTGCCGGTGAACAGCGCTTCTCTACGGCTACGTGGAGTGGTGACATCGGTACCCGCTGGGAGGATATGCGTGCCCAGATGACCGCAGGCCTGAACTACTCGATGTCGGGCATCCCCTTCTGGGGTATGGACCAGGGCGGCTTCTGTGTGGAGAACCGTTATGTGGCTGCCCAGCAGATCTTCGACAGCAATGGTGTGGAGAACGAAGACCTGAAGGAGTGGCGCGAGCTGCAGACCCGCTGGAACCAGTTCGGTACGTTCATCCCGCTCTTCCGTGCCCACGGCCAGTGGCCGCTGCGTGAGATCTGGAACATTGCCCCGGATAACCATCCCTGCTATCAGTCGTTCGTCTATTACGACAAGCTGCGCTACCGTCTCATGCCTTATCTCTATTCGATGGCTGGCTGGGCACACTTCAACGACTATACCCTGATGCGTGCGCTGGTGATGGACTTCAACGGTGACAAGAACGTGGAGAACATCGGCAACCAGTGGATGTTCGGTCCTGCGCTGATGGCTTGTCCTGTAGGCTGTTACAAGGCCCGTAACCGCAGTGTGTACTTCCCTGAGCAGTGTGGCTGGTACAACCTCTATACAGGTGAATACATCACGGGTGGTCAGCGTCTCATCGTCGATGCACCGTATGAGCAGATCCCTGTCTTCGTGCGTGAGGGAGCCATCATCCCCTTCGGCCCGGAGATGGAGTGGAGCGACGAGAAGCCCGCAGAACTCATCAACCTCTATGTCTACGCAGGACAGGACGGGTCGTTCCAGCTCTACGAAGACGAAGGCACGAACTACAACTATGAGAAGGGCAAATATGCCACCATCGACATCACCTACGACGATGCCACCCGTACTGTCTCCTTCGG
>JAEEGF011314902.1_pt1 | contig 32429 bp, 30 predicted proteins | sample 9134171 | NCBI WGS metagenome assembly JAEEGF01 (sample SAMN16246542, study PRJNA631951) | gut metagenome | biome: gut microbiome; feature: rumen; material: AP-attached | host: Bos | place: Iran: Karaj | collected 2018-10 | reverse complement strand
CCCAAACTCTTTGAAACTTTTTCGCGGCAAGCAGGGACTGCGACCCTTGCAGCATGACGCTTGCCCTACCTTTGCAAAGTAAAAATGAGGCGATGGCAGCAGTATGACCTAATAAACAAATGTACTTACGAGACAAAGCAGGCAGAGAGCGGCACAGGTAAGAAAAAGCGCATGAGCATTGAGTCCGCGGACATGGAGAAGATTGAGCATGACAGACGGAGCAAGCCCACGGAGGCAGCCTGCCGAAGATAGGCAGATGGGTATGAATACAGAATCATGCTGCACATAGAGTAGCAACAAGTGGACTGGAGAGAGACGATAAAGAGTGATGGAGGTGTAGCAATATGCCAGCAGTGGAGCCGAGAAAGGGAATGAGCAAAAGGGCGGGGAATGTTTCCCTCCTTACCTTACGGGCGTGGACACAAATGGGAATAGAGATTAAGGAAGAGAGAATAGAGTACAAGCGAGAAGGAGCGATGTCATTCCGAGCGGTGGCGAACCAGAGAAACGGAAGGAGGAAAGCAAGGCAGAAAGAGAATGAGCGGTAGAAGCAGGGGCACACAAAGGGAACGACGCTATGGACGGATGCAATGGAACTCCTACCAAGCAGTGGCATAGAGATGTGCTCAGTATCTCGTTAATTGCCTGAGCGAAGAAAGGAAAGCATAGTGAGTCCGGCACGGATGAAATGGCAGCACAGGAGCGGAACAGAGCATCGCGCCTAAGCAGGAAGTCCGAGCAGAAGAGGAATTAGAGGCGGTGCGTAAGTGAGAGCTATCAGCCCTCACGGACAAGGAAAGAAGGACAATGCGCCTAAATCATAGCGACATGAAAGAGGATGCAGCAAGACTACTTCGCGATGGGCATCTTAGCGCGTTGCCAAGCCAAGATGCCGCCATCAAGATTGATGACCTCGTACCCCAGTTTCACCAACTTCTGAGCAGCCGACGCGCTGCGACGGCCACTGCGACAATAGACAGCCACAGCCTTTTCCTTCGAGAGCTTGGCGGCCGCCTGCTCCTCGAAGTTATAGGAATAGAAATCTACGAGCAAGGCATCAGCAATATGCCCCTCCTCATATTCCTCTTTCGTGCGCACGTCCAGCAGCTGCACTGTGGCCGTGTCGCCGATGATCCCGGCGAACTCTTCAGAAGAGACTGTCTTGAATCCTTTATTGCGATGTACATTCACAGCCCATGCAGCTACAACAATAATAGCAAGAACGACCGCGAGAATGATTTTCGTATTCATAATAATATGTTATCCTTAATCTGATAGTGTGAAAGCATTTTCCTGTCCGTTCATTTCATCTTCCCTATGAGTACGGGACAATACTTGCGAGCCAGCCATACAGGACCAGACAGTAAGAGAATGACGACTATGGTCATGACCAGAGCACTCCACGCGCCATCGGGGATGACATCGCGCATCGGCCAGAGGATGCTCTGATGCACAGCGAAGATGAGCAGAGTGCCCTCGGAAATGAGTTGGATGTAAGTATTGCGTATCCGAAACGTTTCGTAGATAAACCATATCAGACTGATGCTGACGAAGGTGGCACCGAGATAGAACAAGGGCACACTGCTCAGCTGGAGGCGGAACGGAATGACGGAACCATTGAAGCCAATGAAACAGAAACCGGCGGCGAGACCTACGGCGATGATGACATAACGGAGAACCGAAGGTCGACGGCCAAAGGGAAAGTCAACAACGGGCAGACGGTCCAAGACCTGCTCCGCCTGATACTGACGCATAAGGATTCCCATCACGAAGAAGGGGAAACAGATGACGGCTTCGAATATCTGGAAGTAGTTCATCTCGGGCTTCATGGGGGCATCGCCATGGAACAGCAGGACAAAAAGGATGCAGCAGACGGCAAGAAGGTGGCAGCCCCGACGTGGCAAGGCTGCATAAACCATGCGCATGATGAACAGCGAGAGAAGGAACCACATCGGGCGACAGGCCATGGAAAGGTTCCACTGCAAGCCCCATAGCATGTCAAGGGGATAGTTCGAGGCATACTCGCCCGTGAAGAGGCTGTATATGAGCAAATAGACATTGTATATAACATAGGGAAGAAGGAGCGACTTGAAACTGTTGATAGCTTCGTCACGCACGGTACGCTTCTTCTGCAAAAAGCCTGAAAGCATAAAAAAGAAGGGCATGTGAAAGCCAAAGACCCACTTGGAAAACGGCATGAGGATGTGGCCGAAGACAACGAGCGTAATGGCAATGGACTTGGCCCAATCCATCCAGTCTAAGCGATTATTGATAACTTTCTGTTCCATAAATTCCGATTGTCTGTTTGCAAAGGTACATATAAATATTGATGAAGAACTGAAAATTCTGAAATAATGTTGCCAAGTCAGATAAAATGCGTAGATTTGCAGAAAAGAATATATTGCAGATAAATGAAGATACTCTTCCTACACGGATTCTTTGCCAGCGGCCAGTGCATACCGGCACCTGGTATGTGCCGTTGATAGAAAAATTATTATGGAAAGCGAACGACTGATAATCCGACCATGGCATGAGAGCGATGCGGAAACGCTCTTTAAGTATGCCAGTGACCCCGAAGTTGGCCCTCGTGCAGGGTGGCCACCACACAAAAGTGTGGAAGAAAGCAAGGAGATAATCCGAACCGTTTTCAACAACGACCATACCTGGGCCATTGTGCTGAAAGCCACAAACGAGCCAATCGGATGTATCGGCTATTATGTTTTCGGAGAAAGTAATATCAGCATTGGCAAGAACGATGTGGAAGCCGGATATTGGCTTGGAAAGCCCTATTGGAACCAAGGAATCTGTACAGAAGCCCTGCGGCTGCTGATTGATTATTGCTTCAGGGAGAAAGGCTACAATGCCATTTGGAGTGACTTCTTCATTGATAATCCGGCATCCGGACGGGTAATGGAGAAATGCGGCTTTCAAGATACTGGAGAAATCAACTGGTGCAGTCACCTCTACCACGGCGATGACCGTCCTGTAAAAATAATGATACTGAGGAATTTGAAATAATGCTATCGGAAAAGGATAACAAATTTCAGCTCTCCACATCCTTGTTAACCATTGTCGCTACGCAGGAGTCTGACCATACATTCTCAGCCGTCTCAACCATATCAATGATGGTGTAGATGGGCAGAATGAGGCCAAGGACGGCTACGGGTGCTCCTACGCCTGTCATCAGGGAGAGGGTGAGGAAAAAGCATCCCATAGGCACACCAGCGTTGCCGACGGCGGAGATGACGGCAATGAGAAGCCACAGAAGGATTGTGGTCCACGTTATGGGGATATTACCATTCTGCATGACGAACAGCGAGGTGACCAGTATGAAGGCGGCACATCCGTTCATGTTAATGGTGGTGCAAATGGGTAGGACGAAGCGGGACACATTCTGTTTAATGCCCAGGCGCTTCTCGGCAGTATCCATTGTCACTGGCAGGGTGGCGGCACTGCTCTTGGTGAAGAGGGCCATCAGTATGGCGGGCATCATCCTGCCCATGACCTGGAGGGGGTTAAGGCCGCGCATCAGAAGGAATAACGGTAGTACTACAAAAAACTGTATGAAGTTGCCGCCCAGGATGACCAGCACGTATTTGCCGATAGATCCGGCTGCCACGCCTGATGACAGCTCTGCCGTCAGCTGAGCGGAGAAGGCTACGATGCCTAACGGTAATGTCCAGATGAGCCAGCCGATGAGCAGGTAGAGCAGATCCTGAAGCCCGAGCAGCCCTTTTACCACCACAGCCTTGTTATCGGACTCAGGCAGTTTGGACAGTCCGATTCCGACGGCGAATGCCAGCATGAGCAGTGAGAGGACATTGCCCTCCAGGAAGGGACGGACGATATTGTTGGGAATGAGGCTGATAAGGTGGTCAAGGTAGGATGTGGGGGTCTTGACGCCGGACAGCTGGGCTACGTTGGCATCCGCATGGCTGGCAAGCATATCGGCAGGCAGGTTACCGGGTGCTATCAGCAGATACAGCAATGCGCCTACCGCAGCGGCTGCCGTGGTGGTGAGCAGCGTATAGGTAAGGGTGCGGCCGAATATCTGCCCGGAGCCTTTGGAGCCGAAGGTGGCAAACGTGGTGACGACTGCCAGGGTGATGGTGGGCACAGCTATCAGCTGGAAGAGCCGCGTATAGAGCGTGGCTACAAGGTTCATTACGTTGTTGAGCCAGTCAAGTCCCAACCATCCTAACACGGCACCCGTTACGAGTGCTCCTAACCAAATGAGCATTTTCATCTTTGTGTAGTTTTATATTCCCGGCGGCAAAGGTACGAAATATTATTTAAAGGGTCGGCCCCTCAATCAAAAAAGAGAGCCTCCGGAGGGAAACTCTCTTTTGTGATTCGGATGGGGCTCGAACCCATGACCCGCAGCTTAGAAGGCTGCTGCTCTAATCCAACTGAGCTACCGAACCAGCCTTGGTTTGCTTTTAGCGGGTGCAAAGATACAACATTTAATTCATAATTTACAACTTGAGGAGCATATTTTTCATTTCAAACACAAATTTTTTCAGGAATTGACAAGTGAACAAAAAAAAATGTTCCTAAGTATTGCGTGTTTTGTAAAAATAGCTACCTTTGCACCAAACACGGCTTCTAAACTATGATTTTTCGCCTGAACACAGAGGGAAATACATACATAATTATATATTATTGTTAACTTTAAAAACAAAAGCGTATGAAACTAAGACTCTACTCACTATTCCTGTTTGCCCTGACGGGGCTGTTAGGAAGCAGTACGATGGCGTTGGCTCAGAACATTCCTGAACCGACGGCGCAGTGGGATTTTAACAATCCCGATGATTTAATGACGCCTGTGAAGGGCAGCCTGAAGATGGTGCCTGCCAAGACGGGCTCCAGAAGTATTACCTTTACGACGCTGAGCGATGCGGGTATTACGAGTGTAGATGGCCCTACGGCGGAGAACAAGGCAATTTTCATCCCTAAGAACTCTGCCCTGAAGGTGGAGCGTGCCGAGGGCGCTCAGCCCAGCACGGCATACACCCTTATGATGGATGTGATGGTGGAGAATGCCACTCCGTTTGACGGTCTGTTTCAGACGGACCAGAGCAACGGCAGCGACGGTGACCTGTTCATCAACAAGAACCAGGTGGGTGTAGCATCCCTGAAAAACGGTAATGGCTACTTCGGTACGGTGAAGAATAATACGTGGACACGTATCGTGCTGTCCTACCGTGACGGCAAGAACATCCTTTATCAGGATGGTGATAAGCTGGTGGCTGCCGACCCGGATGTGAATGACCGCTTTAAGATTCTGGGCTTCGGCTTCTATCTGTTCTGTGACGAGGACGGTGAGGAGCAGCCTACCTATGTGGCTAACGTGGCCTTCTGGGAGACTCCGCTGACAGATGCCGAAGTAAGCGCACTGGGCGGATACAAGCCAGTGGCCAAGGATTTTACCATCAGTACTTATAATGACCTGATGGAGTTTGTTAATTATGTGAACGAGGACAAGCCGGCGAATGCTGTGCTGACAAGCGACATTGCCCTGACAGGTGAATGGGACTCCCCTATCGGTACGGAGGCGGCCCCGTTTATGGGTACGTTTGACGGACAGGGTCATAAGATTACGGGCTTTAGCGGCACAGGCGGCGGCAAGTACGGCTTCTTCGGCTACATCAGCAAGGCTACGGTGAAGAACCTGACGGTGGAGGGAGACCTGACCGTTACAGGCGGCAGCACCGGAAGCGGACTGATTGGCCAGGCTGCAACCAGCCATATTGAGAACGTTCACTCGGCCCTGAACATTACGGTTAACGAGGCTGACGTTCACCATGTAGGCGGCGTTGTGGGCTCTGCCCAGTACAAGAACCGCATTGTGGGCTGTACCTTCAGCGGTACGCTGACGGAGACGGCGGGCAACCATGACTGCTTTGCCGGTATCTCGGGCTACATGGCCGAGGATACGTTACTGTACTGTGCCAACTATGGTACAATAACCTATACGGTGGCTAATGGTTCAGTGGGCGGTATGACCGGTTACCTGAATAACAACGGAGGTATGATCAGGGGATGCCTGAATATGGGTACGGTGTCTATTGCCGATGAGGGCACAACTCCTACCTACGGCGGTGCCATTGTGGGCTGGCTGAGAAGCCATACGGCAACAAATATGGACAGTAACTGCTATCTGGATGGAAGTGCTCCGCATGGCTGCGGCGGTACTGAGATGAAGGGCGCAAGCAGCTTTACGGCGGACAAACTGGCTACGGGCGAGGTTTGCTTCAGGCTGAACGGTAACCAGGAGAACATAGGGTGGTACCAGAAGTTGGGTACGGACGAGACTCCCGTGCTGGATTCCACACACGGCCAGGTATATCTGAACGGACGCAAGCATTGTGACGGCTCGGCTTATGCGGATGCGGCATACAGCAACACTTACTCGGATATTGTTCAGGACAACCATGAGTGGGTGGACGGCTTCTGCGCCTTCTGTGATGTATTTGACAATAACTATACGCTGACACCGAATGCGGAGGGTGTATATGAGATTGCCTCTGCCAACCAGCTGAGACGCTTCGGCATCCTGGTGAACGAGGGCCAGCTCCAGCTGAATGCGGTGCTGACGGCTGACATTGACTTCGGTCCCCTGCTGGAGACTTATAAGACAAGAGGCGCACAGTTCAGCTGGTCTCCTATCGGCAACTGGGGGAACACACCTAACGGCAACGCATGCTACCGGGGCCACTTTGACGGTCAGGGACATAGCATCAGGAACTTTAATGTAACGTCTAACCAGAACTTCTACGGTCTGTTCGGCGTACTTTCCTCGGACTGTGTGATTGAGAACTTCAGCATTGACGGTACGGTAAACACTTCCGTCCAATATACGGGCGGTATAGCTGCCTATGCGCGTGACGCACGGGTAGAGTTCCGTAACCTGCGTTGTAACGTGAACATTATGAACACAAGCGTAGGCGGACGCCAGGGCGGAATCTTAGGTACGGTACAGACGACTCAGGATGTGACGCTGTTTGAGAACTGTACCTACTCGGGTACGCTGGATGCCAACGATAACGGCGGCGGCGGTAACTACGGCGGTATGGTGGGTTACATTAACAGTAACATCAATTCTATAGCCGAGATTAATAACTGCCTGTTTGACGGTGCGGTGGTAAACAGTGCCGCTACACCGGGCGGAGCTACCTACGGTGGTATGGTGGGTTACGTCAGCGGCGGTGTAGGACTCATCAGCAACTCGTTGTCCATAGGTCAGGTAAGCTCGGCTGTATATGGCCAGTTCTACGGTGCTGTGAAGAGTAACAAGAGTACGCTTACAAACTGCTATTACAAGGGTGAGATGGTGAACGGTTCGGCCAGTACGGTTACCTTGGATGCTAAGCAGGTGGATGATGACAAGCTGCGGAGCGGTGAGGTATGCTGGGGCCTGACGGAGGGCATCTTTGTGGATCCCGCATGGCGCCAGGTGATTGATACGGATGAATATCCCGTTCCCTCTGCCCTGCCTGGCATAACAGGTATTGTATATGAGTTTGACAGCGGCAACTTCCAGAACCTGAATGATGAGAACCTGCAGGATCTGATTAATGACCTGAGCACTAAGGAGCGTGAGTTTGTGGAGAACACGGTTGCCTACCAGCCGCTGCTGAATGCCTATGCCGATGCCATTGACGGATGGGTGGACATCAGTACGATGGATGAGTTCATGGCTACCTATAAGAAGAATCTGGAGCAGAAGAAGGCTATCCAGAAGTCTGCCGGGATGTATCAGGATTACGAGAAGGCCTGCGCCGAGGCTGCCGCTTATCTGAAGAATGAGCAGCCTGTGGGTGAGTATGCTGATTTCCTGAATACTTACCTGGAGGAGGGTCTGGAGCCTGATACGGACTACCCCAACGGTACCTATGGTTATATTATAGAGAACAAGACCCTGAATGACAAGCAGCTGACCAGCGAGATTGCCTTCGTGAACGTGATGCTGCAGAATGCCATTGCGGGCGGCAGCACACCGGGTACCGAGGTTACACGCCTGCTGCAGAATGCTGACTTTGCCAACGGCTATGAGGGATGGACGGTTGAGACTGACGGCGGTACTGCTACCGTTGGCGGCACACCTGAGATTATGTCTATCCCCGAGGGATTCAACAACCGCAGCTTCAGCGCTTACCAGACGTTAGAGCGGATGCCTGAGGGTATCTATATGACAACGGCTAATGCGCTGTTCCGCACAGGCGGCGATATCCTAAGTACATTCTACGGCGGTCAGCTGTTCATGAACGGTACCAACAACTACATTATGTCAGTAGGCGAGGATCCCATAGGACTGGATGATGCCATCCCCGGCGAGAACTGCATGGGCGAAGGCTCTGATGACCTGTATGATAATGGATTCATCGGTTGGGTTCCCAAGCAGAGAGAGGGCTGTTCAGTAGCCTTCAAGGCCGGACGTTACCAGAACTTCTGTGTTACGGAGGTGAAGGACGGTACGCTGACCATAGGTGTACGCAACCTGGGTACGGGCCTGAGCAGTGACTGGCTGCCCTTCGGTAACATTCATGTTTACTACCTGGGTACTGCTGCAGAGGCCAATGAGAGGCTCTCTGAGGTTCTGGACGGCTTTGTTGCCCGTGCCGAGGCTATCGTGGCCCTGGTGCCTGTACTGGATATCTCCTCTATTGACAAGTATCCCGCCATGCCTGCTGCACTGAAGGGTGAGCTGGAGCAGACGATTGCCGCTGCTGCCTCTGCCTCAACGGGTGAGGAAAAGATGAGGGTGATTGAGACCCTGTCTGAGCTTTTCAACCAGATACACACGGCTCGCCTGGCTTATACGGAGATGTTCAAGGCTGCCTATAACCTGCAGGAAACGCTGTATGCCCTGGATGAGCGAAAGCTGATCTCGGACGAGGATTATAATTTCTGGACCAGTAAGGCTGATGCCGCCTTCAAGCATTGCGAGGATGCCGATGTGAATGTTAACGAGGCACTGAGGATTGCCCAGGATCTGAATAACAATGAGCTGATGCCTAAGCCTGTGGAGGGTGTATATCAGCTGGCAAGTGCCGCTGACCTGGCTATATTCTCTTACATTGTGAACAGCGGCAATCTGACTGCGGATGCTGTGCTGACCAATGATATTGATATGGCTCAGCTGGGCGAGGAGATTAGCTGGACGCCTATCGGCAACTGGCAGAGTACACCTAACGGCAATGCCGGGTACAAGGGTCACTTTAACGGCCAGGGCCATAGTATCACAAACTTTAATGTGACGAGCAACATGACCTGGTACGGTCTGTTCGGTGTTATCTCGGACAATGCGTGGATTGAGAACTTCAATATCTACGGCGAGATTACCACCATACACCAGTACACCGGCAGTGTGGCTGCCTTTGCCCGTGACAAGAACCTGCTTATCCGTAACATCCACAGCTATGTGAACATTGTCAACAATTGTGTAGGCGGTCGCCAGGGCGGTATCCTGGGCGGTTCAATGGACGGAACGGTACGCATTGAGAACTGTACCTACTCCGGCACACTGGGTGCCAACGATAACGGCGGCGGCGGCAATTACGGCGGTATTGTGGGTTACACTAACAACTCTACCAATGCGGTTTGTACCATCATGAACTGTCTGTTTGACGGCAAGCTGATCAATACGGCCGATGTTCCGGGCAACTGTACCTTCGGCGGTATGGTGGGCTATACCAACTCTTCACTGGTAACCATCCAGAACTGTCTGTCAATCGGTAAGGTTGAGGCTCCCAGATATGCTCAGTTCTTCGGAGCGCTGAACGGTGCTAACTCTAAGATTTACAACAGTTACTACAAGGGCGACTACATCAACGGTTCAAGCAGTGGTCAGCGGGCTAATCCCCAGGAGGCTACACTGATTACGGATGCCCAGCTGGCAAGCGGCGAGGTTTGCTACAAGCTGAATGGCGACCAGACCCTTATCAACTGGTTCCAGACATTAGGCACTGACGGTTATCCTGTACTGGAGAACGACCATCTGCTGGTTATCCTGAACGGTGACAGCTATGCTAACGAGGATCCTGATGCTGTAAACGGTGTCATACCTGCTGAGCTGCCCGCCGTTAACGGTATCTACACCCTGAGCGGCCAGAAGGTTACCTCTGATCAGCTGAAGAAGGGTATCTACATTGTAAACGGCAAGAAGGTGCTGAAGTAGAACGGCCCCCTCTCCTATCCTTTTATCCCCTCCTCCCCCTAACGGGAGGCGGGGGTTTTTTTACCTTTATCCGCCAACCGTAAACCGCTAACCGCCACATAATAAAATAAATAATGTGTTTTATTTTAATTATCGTTCATTTATTCATAACTTTGCAGGCCGAAAAGTGTAAAAAGATGAAAGTTGCCGTAGTAAAGTACAACGCAGGAAACATTTATTCCGTTATCCACGCCCTTCAGAGACTAGGTGTGACACCTGTTCTTACCGATGACCCTGAGCAGCTGCAGAAGGCTGACAAGGTGCTGTTCCCCGGACAGGGGGAGGCCAGCAATGCGATGCGTTACCTGAGGGAGCATAACCTGGATCAGGTGATTACGGACCTGAAGAATCCTATCCTGGGTATCTGCATAGGGCAGCAGCTGATGTGCCGCCACAGCGAGGAGGGTGATACTGACTGCCTGGGTATCTTTGATGCCGATGTGCTGCGCTTTCAGCCGCAGAGGCATGAGGACAAGGTGCCCCACATGGGATGGAATCAGTTGCATTTTATGCAAGGTGAGGAATCCTCAACTGTAGAGGGGGGATTGTTCAAAGGGTTTACCGAAGGGGAGTTTGTGTACTTTGTGCACAGTTTCTATGTCCCCGTATGCGAGCAGACCGTTGCTACTACCGACTACATCCTGCCCTTCAGTGCGGCATTGCACAAGGATAACTTCTACGCTACGCAGTTCCACCCGGAGAAGAGCGGCAGCGTGGGCGAACGTATCATCAGGAATTTTCTGGAACTATGATAGAACTGATTCCCGCCATAGATATCATTGACGGCAAGTGTGTGCGTCTGACCAAGGGGGACTATGCTACCAAGAAGGAGTATGGTGACCCTGTGAGCATGGCTAAAGAGTTTGAGCAGCTGGGTTTCACACGATTGCATGTGGTGGACCTGGACGGCGCCAAGAGCAAGCATGTGGTAAACGATGCTACGCTGAGGGCTATCACCAGGGCTACACAGCTTACGGTGGACTTTGGCGGCGGTGTAAAGACTGAGGATGACCTGAAGAAGGCGTACGAGGCCGGTGCCACACTGGTAACAGCGGGCAGCATTGCCGTAACGAATCCAGAGCTGTACCTGGAGTGGTTGCGGAAGTACGGAGCGGACCACCTGATCTTAGGCGCTGATGTGCGCAACGGTAAGGTGAGCATTAACGGCTGGCTGGAGGACAGTGATGTGGAACTGACGGAGTTTCTGACCCGATACATGCAGGCCGGCACACGGAATGTGCTGTGCACCGAGATCAGCAGGGACGGTATGCTGCAGGGACCTGCCATTGACCTGTACAGGCAGGTGATGAAGGCGCACCCGAGCTGCCACCTGATTGCCAGCGGCGGTGTAAGCTGCATTGAGGATATCATGGAGCTGGAGAAGGCCGGCATCCCTGCCGTAGTATTCGGCAAAGCGATATACGAGGGGAGAATTGACCTGAAGGAACTCGTCAAATTAGGTTAAGGGTTAATGGTTAAGGGTTAAGAACTGCTTTGAACCCGAAACTGGCCGCAGACTGTTGAATTTTGAATTTTTGAATTTTGAATTAAAACAAATATAGTGTTAGCTAAACGTATCATACCTTGCCTGGACGTTAAGGACGGGCAGACTGTTAAGGGAACCAACTTTGTGAACCTGAGGCAGGCTGGCGACCCGGTGGAACTGGGGCGTGCCTACAGCGAACAGGGCGCGGATGAGCTGGTGTTCCTGGATATTACCGCCAGCCACGAGGGCCGGAAGACCTTTACCGATATGGTGCAGCGTGTGGCTGCTGAGATCAGCATCCCCTTTACGGTGGGAGGCGGCATCAGTGAGTTGCGTGATGTGGAGAGGATGCTGTCAGCGGGTGCTGACAAGGTGAGCATTAACAGTGCTGCTATCCGCAACCCTGAGCTGATAGATGAGATTGCCCGTAACTTTGGCAGTCAGGTTTGCGAAGTGGCCATAGATGCCCGGCTGGATGAGAAGGGGTGGACCTGCTACCTGAACGGGGGGCGCATCCCTACGGAGCGTAACCTGTTTGACTGGGCTCGTGAGGCTAACCGGAGAGGAGCCGGGGAGATTCTGTTTACCAGTATGAACCATGACGGTGTGAAGGCGGGATTTGCCAACGAGGCTCTGGCCAGGCTGGCTGAGGAGCTGGCGATTCCTGTTATTGCCAGCGGCGGTGCGGGATGCAAAGAGCACTTCCGCGATGCCTTTGCCATAGGTCATGCGGATGCGGCACTGGCTGCCAGTGTGTTCCACTTTGGCGAGATTGGGATTCCCGAACTGAAAGAATATTTAAGAGCTGAAAAGATAAACGTAAGATTATGAAGATAAATTTCGAGAAATGCGGCGGATTGGTACCTGCCATCATTCAGGATGCCAACACTAAGAATGTACTGATGCTGGGTTATATGAACCAGGAGGCCTTTGACAAGACGAAGGAGTCCGGGCTGGTGACTTTCTACAGCCGTTCCAGGCAGTGCCTGTGGACTAAGGGCGAGACAAGCGGTCATTACCTGCATGTAGTGGATATCAAGAATGACTGTGATGAGGATACGCTGCTGATTACCGTTCATCCTGACGGTCCTACCTGCCACACGGGTACTGATACGTGCTGGGGGGAGAAGAATGAGAAGAATCCCCTGCTCTTCCTCTCGGAACTGAGTGATTTCATTGAGACGCGCTACAAGGAGATGCCTGAGGGCAGCTATACTACCAGCCTGTTCAAGGATGGCCTGAACCGTATGGCGCAGAAGGTGGGTGAAGAGGCTCTGGAACTGGTGATTGAGGCTACGAACGGTACAAATGACCGTCTGATATACGAGGGGTCGGATATGCTGTACCACCTGATTGTGCTGCTTACCAGCAAGGGGCTGCGCATTGAGGATATGGCTGCCGAACTGGCTGAACGCCACAATCCGGGTTGGAAGAAGCATTAAAGAGCAGAGCCCAGGCAAGAGATTAGAAAAGGGAAGTTAAAGGGAAGTTAAAGAAAGGGAAGTTAAAGAAAGGGAAGTTAAAAGGAAGTTAAAAGGAAGTTAAAAGGAAGTTAAAAGGAAGTTAAAAGGAAGTTAAAAGGAAGTTAAAAGGACAATACCATAACAGGTGTATTACTATCCCCTTGCCTCTTGCCCCTTGCCCCTTGCCCCTTGCTCCTAAAAAAGAATTTTGAATTTTGAATTAAAGAAACCAATGATTCTCCAGTATAAGAACATTAATGTTTTCCAGGGCGAACATCAAGTCCTCAGGAATGTGAACCTGACGGTGGAAGAGGGTGAGATGGTTTACCTGGTAGGTCAGGTGGGAAGCGGTAAGTCTTCGCTCCTGAAAACTTTCTATGCCGAGGTTCCCTGTCAGGGGGAAGAGGCTACGGTTCTGGGCTATAATATGCTGAAGTTCAAGACTTCGCAGCAGCCGGCTCTGAGAAGGGAAATGGGTATTGTGTTCCAGGACTTTCAGTTGCTGACGGACCGTACGGTCTTTGAGAATCTGAACTTTGCGCTGAGGGCTACCGGATGGAAGAAGAAGGCGGAAAGGGAGGAGCGGATTCAGCAGGTGCTGAAGCAGGTGAAGCTGGAGGAGAAGGCTGATAACTTTATCTTTGAGCTGAGCGGCGGTGAACAGCAGCGTATCTGCATAGCACGTGCCATCCTGAACAATCCTAAGGTGATTCTGGCTGACGAGCCGACGGGAAACCTGGATATGGAGAACGGTGAGATGATTCTGGCTTTGCTGGATGAGATCAGACGCCAGCATAAGACGGCTATTGTCATGAGTACCCATAACTTGCAATGGATTGATGACTTCCCCGGGACTGTTTACAAATGCCTGAATAACGAACTTATAAAATAAAACCATATACAAAAGATGAAAGTACTGAAATTTGGCGGTACATCCGTAGGTACCCCACAAAGAATGCAAGAAGTATCCAAACTGGTAACTGCTGACGGTGAGCCTAAGCTGGTTGTGCTGTCTGCTATGTCAGGAACGACCAATACGCTGGTGGAGATTTCCGATTACCTGTACAAGAAGAACCCCGAGGGTGCGAATACGCTGATCAACAGGCTGGAGGAGAAGTATCTGCAGCATGTGACGGAGCTGTATAAGACTGATGAGTACAAGCAGAAGACTGAGACTTTCCTGCGTGAGGAGTTCAATTACCTGCGTTCCTTTACGAAGGTTCATTTCACGTCCTTCGAGGAGAAGGTGGTGCTGGCACAGGGCGAGATTATCAGTACCAATATGGTGACTAACTATCTGCAGGAGTGCGGCACGAAGGCTGTTCTGCTGAATGCCTTGGATATGATCAGGACGGACAAGAATGCTGAGCCTGACTTTATGTACATTAAGGAGAAGTGCAACCTGATTCTGAAGGAGAATGAGGGCTATGAGATATACATTACGCAGGGCTTTATCTGCCGTAATGCGTATGGCGAGATTGACAATCTGCTCAGGGGCGGCTCGGACTATACGGCCTGTCTGATAGGTGCTGCCATCCAGGCTGAGGAGATTCAGATTTGGACGGATATTGACGGTATGCACAACAATGACCCGCGTATTGTGGAGCATACGGAGCCTGTACGTCAGCTGCACTTTGAGGAGGCTGCCGAGCTGGCTTACTTCGGTGCCAAGATTCTGCACCCGACGTGCATTCAGCCTGCCAAGTTTGCGGGGGTTCCTGTGAGACTGCTGAATACGATGGCTCCGGAGGCACCGGGTACGATTATCAATAATGAGTTCCAGAAGGGTAAGATCAAGGCTGTGGCTGCACGTGACAACAATATCTGCATTCAGATTACGAGCAGCCGTATGCTGCTGGCCTATGGTTTCCTGCGTAAGGTTTTTGAGATATTCGAGACGTACAAGACGAGTGTGGACATGATCTGTACCAGCGAGGTTGGGGTTTCGGTAACGATTGATAACTCAAGTCACCTGGCTGACATTATTGATGAGCTGAAGAAGTACGGCACGGTGAATGTGGAGCAGGATATGGTTATTGTATGCGTGGTGGGTGACCTGGACTCTAACAATGTGGGATTCGAGGCTAAGGCTTGCCAGGCGCTGAAGGATATTCCCGTACGTATGATCAGCTACGGAGGGTCAAACCACAACATTTCCTTCCTGGTGAAGGCTGAGGACAAGAAGCGTACCCTGCAGGCCCTGAGCGATACTCTCTTCAATAACTAAAAAGAAACCATCCTAATCTACAATGGAAAATTTATTAAAGGATAATAAATCCCTGATAGAGAAGTTCAACTCTGTCAAGACACCATTCTACTATTATGATACACAGTTGCTGGACCGGACGCTGCAGGCTATTAAGAACGAGACGGACAGGCATGAGGGCTATCATCTGCATTATGCTGTGAAGGCCTGTACTACGCCTAAGGTTCTGAGCCATATCACCAGAGCCGGATTCGGTGCTGACTGTGTGAGCGGCGGTGAGATTCAGGCTTGCCTGGATGCGGGCTTCCCTGCTGAGAAGATTGTATTTGCCGGTGTGGGAAAGAGTGACTGGGAAATAGAACTGGGACTGAGAGCCGGGATTCAGTACTTTAACGTGGAGAGTATTCCTGAGCTGGAGGTCATCAATGAGATTGCCGCCGGTATGCAGAAGGTGGCTAAGGTCAGTTTCCGCATCAATCCGAACGTGGGTGCCGATACGCATGCCAATATCACTACGGGACTGGCTGAGAATAAGTTCGGCATTGCCATGGAGGATATGGAGAAGGTGATTGCCCTGGCCGGTGAGATGAAGAATGTGGAGTTTGTGGGTCTGCATTTCCACATCGGAAGCCAGATTATGGAGATGGGTAACTTTGCGGCCCTTTCCAACCGTATAAATGAGTTGCAGGATCGCCTGGAGAAACAGGGCATCTGCGTTAAGAATATTAATGTGGGCGGCGGACTGGGTGTAGATTACGATAACCCTGACGGGAATCCTGTTCCTGACTTCAAGGCTTACTTTGACACTTACGCTGAGAACCTGAAGCTGCGCCCCGGACAGCAGCTGCACTTTGAGCTGGGACGTGCGGTTGTGGCTCAGTGCGGTTCGCTGATTACGAAGTGCCTGTACGTGAAGAAGGCTACTGCCAAGCAGTTTATTATTGTGGATGCCGGAATGACGGATCTGATTCGTCCGGCGCTGTACCATGCTTCGCATAAGATTGAGAACCTGAGCAGCGTTGCTGAGGAGGAGACTTATGATGTGGTAGGTCCTATCTGTGAGAGCAGTGATGTGTTTGCCAAGGACTACAGAGTCAATGCTACCCGGCGGGGTGACTTGCTGGCGTTGCGTTCGGCCGGTGCATACGGTCAGATTATGGCCAGCCAGTATAACTGCAGGAGCTTACCTGAGGGTTACACCACTGAGGATTTATTATAAATAATGTTAGGGACGGCGGTTATAGCACTTGTGACAAGCCTTGTATTGTGGATGCTGACTATGATACTGGCTAATCACTATGCCTGCCTGGGGAGGATAAGCCGCAGGCAGTGTGTGGAGGTGGCTGACTGCCCTACCCTTCCCAGTGTGGCTGTTGTTATTGTGGCGCAGGAAGAGGCTGAGGAATTACGCAGGCATCTTCCGGTATTCCTGAAACAGAAGTATCCGGCTGAGTACCAGGTTATTGTGGTGGATATACATAGTACGGATGATACGCTGAAGCTGCTGGAGAAACTGGAGGAGGAGTATCCGCAGCTGGCGCATTCCTGCATTCCTCCATCGGCCAGGGATATTAGCAAACAGCGTCTGGCGATGATGCTGGGTATGAAAACGGCCTGTACGGAGTGGGTTGTCTTTACCAAGGCTGACTGCTGCCCTGCGGGCGAGGATTGGCTGGCGCACTTTATGCTGGCTGCCGGACGGGGGAAGGAGGCTGTCATCGGTATGACAAAATATGCGCAGTGTGACGGCCTGCTGATGCGGAAGAGGCAGTTCCTGCGTCTGTGGAAACAGATGCTTTGGATTCCCTTTGCGGAGAGCCATCATCCCTACCGGGCTGACGATACGCTGCTGGCGTACAGGAAGGAGTTCTTCTTCAGTCATCATGGCTTTGAGTCTGACTCTAAGAGGCTGGTGGGAGCGTCGGCATTGCTTGTGAACAGGAATATCAGTAACGGGCAATGTGCCGTATCGGTGAGCCCGAAGGCGGTTCTGATTCAGGATTGTCCCCTGCCCCATACGTGGCTGCAGGAACGTGTCTTCGATGTGGACATTTTCTGTCACGCTGTTCACAAGTATCTGTACGGCGCCTGGTTTACGGTGATGATGCTGGTACCGCTTATGTACACTATATCAACAGTGGTGACGTGTATTCTGTGGCGGGAAAGTTATATTCTGACAGGGGTTGCTGTTGCGCTTTGGCTGAGCGTGGGAGTTTTCAGGGACCTTAAATTCAACCAGACGGCCCGGCAGTTTGACATGAAGGCGTTCCGCCTGCTGCTGCCTTACATGTGTGCGGCGGTTCCGGTATGGGAGATTCAGGCGTGGGTAAAATGGCGCCTTACGAGCAAGAAAGCATTCAGGAAAAAATTTGTATAAAAGATTAGCATGGAGAGCATTCCTTTCATAGCGTGGTGTCTGGAACACCTTAATTATTGGGTTATCACACTTCTGATGGCCATTGAGAGCAGTTTCATCCCCTTCCCCAGCGAGGTGGTAGTTCCACCGGCTGCCTATCTGGCTGCTACGAACAGGGAGATGAATGTGGTACTGGTGGTGGTTTGCGCCACCGTTGGGGCCCTTATCGGTGCGCTTGTCAACTATGCGCTGGCCTATACGCTGGGCCGTCCGCTGGTGTATAAGTTTGCGAACAGCCGGTTGGGCAATATGTGTCTGATTGACCAGGCTAAGGTGGAGAAGGCTGAGCAATACTTCAATGATCATGGTGCCATAGGCACGTTGGTAGGCCGGCTGGTGCCTGCGGTAAGGCAGCTTATCAGTATCCCGGCCGGACTGGCTAAGATGAAGCTGAGCCGCTTTGTGCTGTACACTTCATTGGGTGCTGCGGCCTGGAACAGCATCCTGGCTGCCATCGGTTATTATATGGCAAGTGTGGTTCCTTATGACCAGCTGGATGCCAAGGTGGCCGAATATAGCGGTGAGGTGAAGATTGCTATGGTTGCCATCGGTGTCTTTGCAGTATTGTACCTGGCATATAAAGGGATTAAGAAGTGAGGAGAGTTGCGTTCATCCTTCTGTTGTCCGTTCTTGTGTGCCGGAATATGACGGCACAGGAGATGTGGAATGACCTGGCTTCATCGGAGTACCGTATTGACTCTGCCGATGTGAAGGCGCTGCGGGTGGAGATTGACAACCTGAGTTTCTTCCATGATAATGAGTACACGGGAAAACTGATGAACGGTTATTCGCTGCCTGGCCTGTGGATTCAGCCTAAGCTGACATTCAACCCTATCAGGCAGATTGGCCTGGAATTAGGTTTGCATGCGCTTATCTTTAACGGGGCGAATAAGTATCCGTGTTATGCTTATCATGATATAGGCAGGTGGAAAGGTGAGCAATACCAGTCGGGGGCTCATCTGCTGCCCTGGTTCAGGGCTAAGGCTCAGTTCAGATACCTGACTGTGGTTCTGGGTGATATCTATGGGGGGCAGAACCATAGGCTGATAGAGCCGTTGTCCAATCCGGAGCTGAACTTGTCACAGGACCCTGAGATGGGGATTCAGCTGTTATGGGACAGGCCTCACTTGCATGCTGATATCTGGCTGAACTGGCAGAGTTACATATTCGAGACGGATACGCATCAGGAGGCTTTTACGGTGGGAATGAACTGGATGATCTCATACAACAGACCGGAAAGCCGGCTGAAGTGGTTTACGCCGGTGCAGCTGGTAATCCAACACCGGGGCGGTGAACAGAATATCGCTATGCGTGGGGTTCAGACCATCTGCAATGCCGGTGCGGGGGTAAAAATGCAGTATGCTACGGACCGTAAGGCGCTTAAGAACATCGGAGCTGAGGCCAATATGCTGGCTGCTTATCAGCAGAAGGGGGAGCTTTGGCCCTTTAAGACCGGGTTTGCGGGCCATGTGGGTACGAACCTGGATTTCTGGAACCAGATGGACGTGAAGGCGGGCTATGTTTTCTCACCTAAGCATTTTATAAGTCTGTACGGTAATCCGCTGTTCAATACGGTAAGTCAGGCGGACGGGACCAGCTATAATGGTAACCATACGGTGTATGTGGGTATCAACTACCATAGGATTATTGCTGAGCACTATATAATAGGTGCGCAGGCGCAGGCTTACCAGACGTGGCTTCCGGGTGCACAGAATATGGCATTTGACTTTGGGCTTTACCTGAGGGTGAATCCCAGTTTCCTTATCAGAAAGTGGTAATCAGAATTCTAATGTGAGCCCGTCGTATGCCAGATGGATATGGGCTGGCAGCAGGGCATCCTCGGTGGCATGAAGTCCGAGATGATGGCTCATGTGTATGATATAGGTGGGGAGGTCCTGGGCGATGCTACGGGAGAACTTTACGGCATCCTCTACGGTCTGATGTGTGGGATGGGATTCGTGACGCAGGCCGTTTACCACCAGCAGTTTTATCCCTTTCAGCAGTTCGCGGCTCCGGGGTGTGATATCCGTCATATCTGTGATGTAGCCTAAGTCTCCGATTCTGAAACCGAGAATCGGCAGTTTGCCGTGCATGACCTGAAGGGCTGTTACGGGTATGTCACCCAGCTGTATGCGGTCTCCTTCCTTCATCTCGCACAGTTGTAACTGCGGCACACCGGGATATTTGTTCTGGACAAAACAGTATGGAATGCGTTCACGCAGATGCTTGCAGGAAAGGGCATCGGCATAGATGGGCATATCATGGATGTAGCTGAAGGGACGCAGGTCATCTATTCCGCCTACATGGTCATAATGTTCATGGGTTATCAGAACGGCGTCCAAGGGCTGGCAGAAGTCTATGCGTAACATCTGTTCACGGAAATCCGGGCCGCAGTCCACCAGGATATTGGTCTTTCCGTCCTGGATGAGGGCTGAGGAGCGCAATCTGTTGTCCTTGGGGTCGGTGCTGGTGCAGACTTCGCAGTGGCATCCCATCTGGGGTACACCGCAACTGGTTCCTGTTCCGAGAAAGGTTATCTTCATATCCGGCCTATAAAATTGACTTCGGGAACGAGCTGTATGCCAAATTCACGGAATACGGATTCCTGTACGGCTTTGCAGAGGGTTAGGATGTCACGTCCTGTGGCACCGCCCTTGTTGACGAGGACCAGCGCCTGGCGGTCATGAACGGCAGCATGGCCCAGGGATTTTCCTTTCCAGCCACACTGTTCGATCATCCATCCGGCTGGTATCTTTACGTGGTCCTTGTCGGCCAGGTAGTAGGGTACATCAGGGTACCGGGCCTGTATCTTGCTTAATACGTCACTGCTGACTACGGGATTCATAAAGAAGCTGCCGGCATTACCCATGACTTCGGGGTCAGGGAGTTTGCTACGGCGGGTTTCGATGATGATTTCACGAAGCTTGCCTGCTGTAAGATGCTTCTCGTCAATATGCTTCTTAGCCAGGGATTCCCTTAGCCCGCCATAAGCAAGATGGGGGATGAAGCGTGTATTGAGCTGGTAACGGACGTTGCATACGGCATACAGGCCTCTGACGGCATCGTCCTTGAAGATGCTGTGACGGTAGGAATAGGCGAGTTCGTCACGCGTCCATATTCTTTCTGAGCCGTCAACGAGCGAGATGGTATGGACGGAATCTATGAAGTCACCGACTTCGATGCCGTAGGCGCCGATATTCTGGACGGCTGCGGCTCCTACCTGACCGGGGATGAGGGAGAGGTTCTCCAAGCCGTACCAGCCGTTGTCAATGGCGTACTGTACAAAGTCGTCATGTGTGACGCCGGCTCCTACACTTACCAGTACGGTGTCCTCATCCTCGGAAAGTACCTCGATGTCTTTTATCTCGGAGTAGAGGATGATGCCGGGAAAGTCGGAGAGGAACAGCAGGTTGCTGCCTCCGCCTATATGCAGGATGGGAAGGGGGATTTCGGCGTGATGGTATTTCTGAAGGAAAGCTTGCAGTTCGCTGACGCTGCTGTACTTGACAAGTTCCCTTGTCCTGACATCAATGCCGAAGGTGTTGTATTCCCGTAAGGAGCAGTTCTCCAAGTCTGTCATATCGTTGCTTTATATATGGTTTTCAAAATCAGTTTTCGTAGGCGGTGAGGTACCATTCGTTGTTTTCCTTGTTAAAAACGAACATTTCCTGCAGGCCGTTTGACGAACCGGACTTCTGCATAATCATCTGTTTGTGAGTGTACTTCTGCACACCGTAGCGAATATTGGATATGATGCCATGAGGGACATCGGGGCAGAAGGATCTCCACTGCTCGGCATTGATGGTACCTTCGATATAGGCGTCGTCTTCTTCGGGGTCAAGAACCATGACTTTGAGGGGCTGTTCTACATGCGCCTGCTGATAGACGGAGTCTGAGCTGAAACGGGCGTAGAAGGTGAGAAAGTCATATATGTCACTTTCATGGAACACGACATCACTCATGGAGGTCAGTTTCCATTTCCCGGCCAGCAGTCTGAATTCGTAGTTCCTGAGTTTCTCCTCCTGCAGGTCAATCCTTTCCACTATGACCAGTGAGTCCTCGGTCTGAAGTTTCTGCTCCTCTACCTGTTTCCTGTCCCCGAACAGTACAGTGTAGAAATCACCTTTCAGAAAACGGAATTCAGAACCTGAATTAAGCGAGCTGATTTTACGGATGCCGCCGTCAGCATCGGTATAGGACAATGGCCATTCGATGCGTTTGTTCTGCAAATGGTCACTGTGGGTGAAGGCAAACATGAAATCATCAAACGAAGTATCCAGTCGGTCAGCCTCATCTGCTTCCTCAATCTCTTCTTCAACATCATCCAGAGTGTCTGGGACAGTACACGTTTCAATCTCAGTAGAATCAGCATCTTCTGCAGATTCCGAGAATCTTCCGTTATGGCAGGAGAGGAGCTGAAGTGCCATAACTGAGGGTAATAATACCTTGACTATTTTATACATCTTAAAGACACACGCCTAAAAATCGCACAAAAGTACGCTTATTTTTTCACATTACCTTCACTTTTCAATAATAAATATGTACCTTTGCATGGAAATTTCAGAAAAGTACGAAAACTATGCTTGAAAAGATAGAAAAACTGATGGCTGAGATAGCTTCGCTGGCTGCTAAGAATGCTGACGAGGCTGAGGCGCTGCGTATCAAATATCTGGGTAAGAAGGGGGAGGTAACGAACCTGATGAATGACTTCCGGAATGTTCCCGCTGAGCAGAAGAGGGAGTTGGGCCAGAAGCTGAATGTGCTGAAGACGGCTGCCCTGAATAAAATCAATGAGCTGAAGGAAGCTGCCGAGGTTCAGAAGAACGCAGGTTCCTCAGTAGACCTGACACGTACACCCTACCCTGTTTCCCTGGGTTCAAGGCATCCCCTTACCATTGTGAAGAATGAGATAGTGGACATCTTCAGCCGTCTGGGCTTTACATTAGCTGAAGGACCTGAGGTGGAGGATGACTGGCACGTATATAGCAGTCTGAACTTTGCCGATGACCATCCAGCCCGTGATATGCAGGACACGTTCTTCGTGGAGTCTCATCCTGATATTATTCTGCGAAGCCACACCAGTAGTGTGCAGTCCCGTGTTATGGAGTCAACACAGCCCCCTATCCGCATTCTGTGCCCGGGACGTGTTTACCGTAATGAGGCGGTAAGCGCCCGTGCGCACTGTTTCTTCCATCAGGTGGAGGGTTTGTACATTGATAAGAATGTGAGCTTTACCGATCTGAAGCAGGTGCTCCTGCTGTTTGCGCAGGAGTTGTTCGGCCCGGATACGAAGATTCGTCTTCGCCCCAGCTATTTCCCCTTTACGGAACCTTCTGCCGAGATGGATGTAAGCTGTACTATCTGCGGCGGAAAGGGCTGCTCTATGTGTAAGGGATCAGGCTGGCTTGAGATTCTGGGTTGCGGAATGGTTGACCCGGCTGTTCTTGAGGCAAACGGCATTGACAGCAGCATTTATACGGGCTATGCCTTCGGTATGGGTATAGAGCGTATTGCCAATCTGAAATATCAGGTAAAGGATTTGCGAATGTTCAGCGAGAATGATATCAGATTCCTGGATGAGTTTACAAGCGCTAACTAAAGGAATTTCTGATATAACATAGCATCCTGCCACTCTTCTCCGTTGCAAAGCCAATGCTGAAGGGTGGCAGTTCTTTTATATCCGGCCTTGCGGAACAAGGCCTGTGCGGCAAGATTAGCGGCCGAAACCAAAGCATAGAGCTGATGGATGAGGAGATGCTGGTGTGCATATCTGGAGAGTACACTCAGGACTTCGCTTCCCAAGCCCTGACATTGCCACTCAGGTAATATGACAATGCCTACCTCTGCCCTACGATGACGAAGGTCATAGTTCTGCAAATCCACGAAACCGATGGCGTTGCGGTTTTCGTTAAGTGCGATTACCAGACGTACCTGCCCGTCGGTATTGATATCGTTACCGGTCTGTTCTATGAAGCGCCGGAGAGAATACATAGAGTAAGGGACGTTGGTGCTACCACAGTTCCACAGGGATGTATCATTCTCTATCAGGTACATCAGATCCAGGTCTTCCGGCTCTGCGGCACGTAACATGATTCTCTTACCTTTAAGCATAGTCTGGATTCATTATTATAGGTTCACGGGGAGAACACCGTTATGCCTGATTAGCATGGTGCCGTCATAAGATACGGTCTCTACCTCTGCCAGTCCTTTGTTCCTGTCCGGAGTCTGGTTCCGGAGCGCGGACAGCATGTCTGTAACAGATGTCTTTCGCAGGTCAAAACGCATATATATGGTTTCGTGCTCCCTTTCGAGGGGGCCTATCTTCCGGAATGCTCTGATGAGCACATCCAATATAGCCCGGAAAATGACGGCCAGGCGGATAAGATAACTGACAAGCAGGTATCTCCTTCTGTAATGTTTGTTGAAGAAAATCAGCATTGCCTGGTAGAATATGTGTACATAACGGAAGCTGCTCTTCTGGGTGCTTTCGCCCTTGTAATGCAATATATAATAAGGCAGATAGTAATTCTGCCAGCCAGCCTTGAGCAGACGACAGCTCAGGTCTATATCCTCGCCGTACATGAAGAAGTCCTCGTCAAGCAAGCCTGTCTCATCCAGTGCCTTGCGCCTGAGCATATTGAAGGCTCCGGATATTACCTCTATGGGATTGGCCTTATTCTCATCCAGATACTTCATGTAATAACGACCGAAGACATGACTTTTAGGAAAAAGGGCTGAAAGGCCCGTCATCTTACAGAAACTGGTGAAGGGGGTGGGAAGACCGCGTCTGCTTTCCGGAGCAAAGGTTCCGTCAGCGTTCAGCATCCTTACGCCTGTAGCTCCCACCTCGGGATGGGTGTCAAGGAAATCCACGCAACCCCTCAGGGTATCCTCTGCGACAATGGTATCCGGATTCAGCAAGAGTACATATTCGCCCCCACTCTTACGGATAGCCTGATTGTTGGCACGTGAAAAGCCTACATTCTCAGCATTACTGATATAATGTACATCAGGAAAGAGTACCTGGAGATATCCGATACTGCCGTCCGATGAGGCATTATCAACCACCCAGATCTCAGCATCCAGACCTTCCGAGGCCCTTATCACACTTCGGATGCACTGTTCCAGATGGTACTTTACATTATAACTGACTATGACTACGCTTAGCTTCATGCTACCGGGCGGTTTCCTAATTTTCTGTTGCAGGCCAGATGAACATATAGGCTACAGCCAGGACAAGCAGGAGATACAACAGGTTTGTATCAAAGAAGAAATAATAGTCGAACAGAATCAGATTCACGCCGCTCGTCACGACAGCCATCCTCAGGATAGGGTTCATCTGCTTCTTCTTAATGGCCAGAAAAGCGGCAACAATGGCAGAAAGAGCGCACACGATACCGAATATATACTGGAACTGTGCATCGGCCACTCCGGTCATGAGTGGTCCCATGCGGTCAGTAAGCAACTCCAGAAACAGGGCCACTAACATCTCAATCACGATGAATGAGAAAAACAATATCTTCGTTCTGTTCATATCTTTATATATTCAATGTTCAACTTCTAAAGGGCACTCTTCCTGCCAGAGCCCTGCCCAATGTTACCTCATCTGTGTACTGCAGCTCGTCATTCTGGGCCACACCCCGGGCTATCACCGTTATCCTTACGCCTGTATCCTGCAGTTTCCTATAGATGAAGAAATTGGTGGTATCTCCCTCCATTGTCGGACTTAAGGCCAGAATCACTTCATCTATACCGCCTTGTTTAACACGCTCTACTAGGGAATCTATTTCCAGGTCGGCCGGCCCGACTCCATCCATGGGACTGATGATACCGCCCAGTACATGGTAAACGCCTTTATACTGCAGCGTTCCCTCGATGGCCATTACATCACGAACATTCTCCACCACACAGATGGTTGATTTGTCACGCATGGTGTTTGAGCAGATTTCACAGATATCCGTATCGCTGATATTATGGCATACGCGGCAGTAGTTTACATTATGGCGCAACTCTCTGATGCTGTCAGACAAGGCGTCCACCTCAACCACGTCCTGCTTCAGCAGATGAAGGGCCAACCGCAATGCGGTCTTGGAACCGATACCGGGAAGACGGCTGATTTCCGTAACAGCCTTCTGTAACAGTGCGGATGGGTACTGACTCTGGTTCATGCTCAATATTCAACTAAAGAACGCCTTTGCTGGAGGGCAGGTAGAAGTGGCTCACGTCTCTTCTTACGGCCATACGTAGGCTACGGGCCAGGGCCTTGAAGATTCCTTCAATCTTATGATGTTCGTTCTCACCCTCTGCCTTGATGTTCAGGTTCATACGAGCGCTGTCTGACAGGCTCTTGAAGAAATGCAGGAACATCTCAGTAGGCATCTCGCCCACCTTCTCGCGCTTGAATTCGGCATCCCATACCAACCAGGGGCGGCCGCCGAAGTCAAGGGCTACCTGGCACAGGCAGTCATCCATGGGCAGGCAGTATCCGTAGCGTTCTATACCGCGCTTGTCACCCAGCGCCTTCAGGATACATTCTCCCAAGGCCAGCGCTGTGTCCTCAATGGTATGATGCTCATCCACTTCCAAGTCACCCTTACAACAGATATACAGGTCAATCATTCCGTGCTTGGCAATCTGTTCCAGCATGTGGTCAAAGAATCCAAGGCCTGTCCGGATATCACTCTTCCCGTTTCCGTCCAGATTCACACGTATGGTAATGTCTGTCTCCTTAGTAGTGCGTACCACCTCGGCTGTACGCTCGCCGGCAAAGAGCAGTTCGGTTATCTTCTCCCAGTTCATGTCCTCACCTAAGATAAGGCTCTTACATCCGAGGTTCACGGCCAGCTGGGCATCCGTCTGACGGTCACCGATAACCCAGGACTCTGCCAGGTTGTATTCACCTGTCATATACTGCTTCAGCATACCTGTGCCAGGCTTACGGGTAGGCAGATTGTCTGCGGGGAAACTCCTGTCGATATGAATGGCATCAAACTCAATGCCCTCACCCTTCAGGATATCCAGCATCAGATTCTGTGTAGGCCAGAAATCATTCTCAGGATAGCTGTCTGTTCCTAAGCCGTCCTGGTTGCTTACCATCACAAACTCATAATCAGTATGCTGACGCAGAAACTTCAGCGCACTGATTACTCCGGGTACGAACCGGAATTTCTCATAGCTGTCTATCTGTTCATCCGCAGGCTCTACCAGTATGGTTCCGTCACGGTCTATGAATAATGCTCTTTTCAATTTTGAATCCATAATCTACTTAAACTGACGCATGGCACTTAACAACTCATTGTTCTCCTGCTGCGTACCGATGGTTATGCGCAGGCAGTTTCCGCACAGCTGGACCTTGTTTCTGTTACGCACTACGATTCCCTTGCGTATCAGGTAATTGTAAACGGCATTGGCATCCGTTACCTCTACAAGGACGAAGTTGGCTTCGCTGGGATATACCTTCTTGCAGATGGGCAGTTCACCTAAGGCCGGCATCATGTGCTCGCGCTCACGCTTGATCTGCCTTACCCACTGGTCCACCTTCATCCAGTCAGCCAGCATCTGCAGGGCCTTGTCCTGCGTCAGCTTGTTTACGTTATAGGGATACTTAACCTTATTGAAGAGGCCGATAATCTCCTCGCTGGCAAAGGCCATACCCAGGCGTATGCTGGCACTGCCCCATGCCTTGCTGAAGGTGTTCAGCACAATCATATTGGGGAAGCGGTCCATAAAGTGGCGGAAGGGCTGTAAACTGGAGAAATCAGAGTAGGCCTCATCGATGACCACAATACCGGGAAACTCCAGTAATAAGCGCTGCATCTCCTTCTTGTCCAGCTCGTTACCTGTAGGGTTGTTAGGCGAGCACAGCCAGATGACCTTGGTATGGGCATCCGTAGCATCCAGGATTTTCTGTGCCTGCAACTGAAAGTTCTCATCAAGGAGAACAGGGCGGTAGTCCACATTATTAATATCGGCACATACCTTATACATTCCGTAGGTAGGAGCAATGGCTACTACATTATCCCTTCCGGGTTCACAGAAAATACGGTAAACCAGGTCAATGGCCTCATCACTTCCGTTACCGAGGAAAATCTGAGACGGCCTTACCTGCTTGATGGGAGCAAGGGCCTGCTTTACGTTCTCCTGCAAAGGATCGGGATACCTGTTCAGCGGTTCGTTATACGGGCTCTCGTTGGCATCCAGGAACACGTGAGCATCCATTCCCTTAAACTCATCGCGGGCACAACTGTAGGGCTCAAGTGCCCATATATTCGGTCTGACTAAATCCTTCAACTCTTTCATTTTCACATTCTTTCATTCTTTCATTCTTACCGTCATCGCATTCTTGTGAGCATCCAATCCCTCGGCTTCCGCCATCAGCTCCACGGTACGGCCTATACGCCTGACACCCTCAGCGGTAATATGCTGGAAGGTAATCTTACGGTTGTAGCTGTCCAGGTTCACGCCGTTATAGGCTACGGCATAACCGTTAGTAGGCAGGGTGTGATTGGTACCGCTGGCATAGTCACCGGCACTCTCGGGGGTAAGACTGCCCAGGAATACACTTCCCGCATTAATCACTTTCTCAGAGAGTTCCATATAGTTCTTGGTTTCTATGATAAGATGTTCAGGAGCATACCGGTTGGTAACAGCCATCATCTCTGCGTCATCATGAACCAGGATAATCTTACTGTGCTCCAGGGCCTGGGCCGCAATCCCGTTACGGGGCAAGAGGGCCAGCTGACGCTCTACCTCCTGCTGAATATTTCCGATAATCTGCTCGCTCTTAGTTACCAACAGGACCTGGCTGTCCACACCATGCTCAGCCTGGCTCAGCAGGTCGGCAGCCACAAAGACCGGATTCGAGGTCTCGTCGGCCAGGACTTCCACCTCGCTGGGGCCGGCAGGCATATCAATAGCCACATCATGCAGGCTCACCTGCTGCTTGGCACACATAACGAACTGGTTGCCGGGACCGAATATCTTATATACCTTGGGAACGGATTCCGTACCGTAGGCCATGGCACCGATAGCCTGCACACCTCCGATCTTGAAGATACGGTTCACACCGGCTATACGTGCAGCTACCAGAATGGCGGGGTTCACTTTGCCGTCACGGGCGGGAGGCGTACATAACACAATCTCCTCACATCCGGCAATCTTGGCGGGTGTGGCCAACATCAGCACCGTACTGAACAAGGGGGCTGTACCACCGGGGATATACAGGCCTACCTTCTGGATGGGAACTGACTTCTGCCAGCACTCCACGCCGTCGGTAACCTGAACATGCTCTGCCTGGAATTTCTGCGAGGCATGGAACTTCCAGATGTTCTGATGCGCCTGTTCCAGGGCAGCCTTCAGCTCGGCATCCACCAAGTCTTCCGCCTCCTGAATCTCAGCTTCTGTTACAGCGAGTTCCAGCAAGCTTACATGGTCAAACTTCTCCTCATACTCCTTTACTGCCGCATCACCCTTAGCCTTAATGTCTGCCAGTACGGCAGCCACCGTGGCATTCAGCTGGCCAGCATCACGCACAGGGCGTTTCAGCAATTCCTGCAGCTCCTCCTGAGTAGGGTATCTATAGATTTTCATTACAGTATCATTTTCTCAATGGGAACTACCAGAATGCCCTGGGCGCCTAAATCTTTCAGCTGTCGGATAATCTCCCAGAAACGCTTCTCGTCTATAACAGTATGAACGCTGCTCCAGCCTTCCGTTGCCAGAGGCATCACTGTGGGGCTCTTGGCTCCGGGCAGGATATCAACCACCTCCTTCACCTTGTCAGTGGGGACATTCATCAGCACATACTTCTTGTCCTCGGCATTCTTAACAGCCTCGATACGGAAAAGCAGCTCATCCAGAACAGCCTTCTTCTCATCGGTCATATCCTTATTACCGATGAGCAGGGCCTCGCTCCTCATCACCACTTCCACCTCGGTGAGATTGTTGCTTACAAGGGTGCTGCCGCTGCTTACGATATCAAAGATGGCGTCAGCCAGTCCGATGCCCGGACTGATCTCCACCGAACCGGTAATGACATGGATATCGGCGGCAATGTGATTCTTCTGCATGAAACGGCGCAGAATACCAGGATATGAGGTAGCTATCTTCTTACCCTCGAACCACTTCAGGCCCGGATAGTTCACAGCCTTGGGAATAGCCAGGGACAGACGGCACTTGCTGAAGCCCAACGGACGGATAACCACAGCATCCTCCTGACGCTCCTCGTATTCGTTCTGACCTACGATTCCCAGATCGGCAACACCCGTTGCCACACTCTGCGGTATGTCATCGTCACGTAAATACAGAATCTCAACGGGAAAGTTACTACTCTGAACCAGTAACGTACGCTTGCTACTGCTCACCTTAATGCCTGCCTCTGCCAGCAGGGCCATTGTATCCTCAAAAAGCCTGCCTTTTGACTGTACTGCTATTCTTAACATTTTTCTTATAATAATTGAACCTTTCTACCTTATATATTATTACTGGGTGGCAAAATTACGAAAAATCAGGCGCAGAACAAAGGAATTTATTCTTTTTTATGCCAAGAAGGGGCAATTTCGGGATAACGGCCTCCAAGGTATGAACAAGAGAACAGGAAAAATGTGTGTGGGGATATAAAAAACAATGGAGGCTTTACCTGCCTCCATTGTTAATAACTCTATGCCTGGCTGAATTCATCTTTACCGACACTGCAGAGCGGGCAAACCCAGTCTTCAGGCAGATCTTCAAAGGCAGTTCCTGCAGGAATACCATTCTCGGGGTCTCCAACTTCCGGGTCATACTCATAACCGCAGACATCACAAACGTACTTTTTCATGTTCTTTTCGTTTTTGAGGTTTAACTGAAAAATAAAAACTTCCGTTGCAAAGATAATGCGTTTGCCTGAAACCTCCAAATTTTAGAACCCACTTTTTTACTTTTACGTTTGCTCATGTTCAGCAAAGAGGATGTCAGACAATTCCCTGTGCCATCATTGCCCTGGCAACCTTCATGAAACCGGCCACATTGGCGCCCTTGACATAATTGATATAACCGTCAGGCTGTGTGCCATACTTGCAGCATTGCGTATGTATGCCATGCATAATCTCATGCAGACGCTTGTCCACATCTGCAGCACTCCATGAAAGGTGCATGGCATTCTGGCTCATCTCCAGTCCGCTGGTAGCCACACCACCCGCATTCACAGCCTTACCCGGAGCATACAGGATGCGGTTCTTCAGGAAGAGGTCAATGGCATCGGGGGTGCATCCCATATTGCTGATTTCGCCCACACAGAGTACCTTGTTGGCAATCAGCTGTTCGGCATCCTCGGCATTCAGTTCGTTCTGCGTAGCACAGGGCAGCGCGATGTCCACCTTCACCTCCCAAGGCTTCTTGCCAGGATAGAAAGTAGCACCGGGGAACTCATCGGCATACGGAGCCACAATATCGTTACCGCTGGCACGCAGTTCCAGCATATAGTCAATCTTACTGCCCTCTATACCATCGGGATCATATACATAACCGTCAGGACCGCTGATAGTGACAACCTTGGCCCCCAGCTCAGCAGCCTTGGTGGCAGCGCCCCAGGCAACATTGCCGAAGCCGCTGATGGCAACAGTCTTACCCTTAATGCCATGCCCTGCCGTCTGCAGCATCTCATTTACAAAATAGAGACCGCCAAAGCCGGTTGCCTCGGGCCTGATCAGAGAACCGCCAAAGTCAAGTCCTTTACCCGTAAGCACACCGCTGAAGTCACGCGTCAGCTTCTTATACTGCCCGAACAGGTAGCCCACCTCACGCGCTCCCACACCGATATCGCCCGCAGGAACATCAATCTCGGGACCGATATAACGGTACAGCTCATTCATAAAAGCCTGGCAGAAACGCTCAATCTCAGCATCGCTCTTTCCGCGGGGGGAGAAGTCAGAACCACCCTTACCGCCGCCCATGGGCAATGTGGTAAGTGCGTTCTTGAAGGTCTGCTCGAAGCCCAGGAACTTCAGGATACTCAGATTAACAGAGGCATGGAAACGTAATCCGCCTTTATAGGGACCGATAGCACTGTTAAACTGCACCCGGTAACCCAGGTTCACCTGCACCTGCCCCTTATCATCTACCCAGGGAACACGGAAAGTAATAATACGCTCAGGCTCTACCAGACGCTCCAAAAGCGCCTTACGCTCAAATTCAGGATGCTTGTCATATACATCCTTTATAAATACAAGGACCTCGCGAACAGCCTGCAAGTATTCCCTCTCGCCAGGATGACGCCTTTCCAGTTTCTGCATGAAATCATTAATGTCTAACATAATGTGATATCAGTTTATTGGTTTAATAGTTTATGTAGCTGATTTGCTTAACACAAAGATATAAAACATTATGCCCACACATATCAGACAACAGTGAATAATTATGCGGAATACTGTCATTTTGTAAAGTGCAGATTAACAAAACAGGGGTAATAAAGCCACAACCAGTTTACATTTTAACATCAAACCGGGATTGCGGGGAAGAATCAGGGAAACAAAAAAAGAAGCCGATACAGCTTCTTTCTGGTTGCGGGGGTCCGACTCGAACGGGCGACCTCCAGGTTATGAGCCTGGCGAGCTACCAACTGCTCCACCCCGCGATGTTTCTTGTTTGCGAGTGCAAAGGTA
>JAEEGF012406548.1_pt1 | contig 32430 bp, 26 predicted proteins | sample 9134171 | NCBI WGS metagenome assembly JAEEGF01 (sample SAMN16246542, study PRJNA631951) | gut metagenome | biome: gut microbiome; feature: rumen; material: AP-attached | host: Bos | place: Iran: Karaj | collected 2018-10 | reverse complement strand
CCGGGCTTCGTTTCGAGCGCATGCGCCGAAATCGCGACGCCGATGTTGCCGAGCACAAAGGTCTTTCTGCCCGCCGCCTTGAAGAGTTCGCCGGTCAAGGCCGTGCAGGTCGTTTTGCCGTTGGTGCCGGTGACGCAGACGAAGTCCGCCTTCGAATAGCGGTAGCCGAGCTCGATCTCGGAGATGACCTCGATGCCGCGGCGCTTTGCTTCGACGATGAAGTTGCGCGTCATCGGAATGATGGGACTCGGGATCAGAAGATCCACGCCGTCCAGAAGATCCATCGGGTTCGCGCCGAGCTTGACCTCATATGCAATGCCCGAAAGCTGCTCAAAGAGCCCCTTGATTTCGGGCTTCATATCGTTGACGATGATGCGGTAATTGTCCTGATACAGAAGACGCGCCGCGGCGATGCCGCTCTTTGCCATGCCGACGATCAGCGCCGTTTTTTGCTTTGCCATACCCTTCCTCCTTACTTGCAGAACCAGAAGATCATGAGCGCGCACGCGCTTGCGATCGCGGTCACCACGGTATACATCGAAACGATCTTCGTTTCCGGCGTACCGCCGAGCTCAAAGTGATGATGCAGCGGCGCCATGCGGAAGATGCGCTTTTTGCGGAGCTTATAGGAGCCGACCTGCAGAATGACCGACACGGACGTCGCCACATACAGGATGCCCATCAGCGGCAGAAGCAGCGAGGTGCGGGTGAGAAGCGCCATTGCAGCGACCGCACCGCCGAGCGTGAACGCGCCGAGATCGCCCATGAAAACTTTTGCGGGATAGGTGTTGTGCACCAGGAATCCCATGCAGCCGCCCGCGACGGCGAATGCGAACACCGCGATCCCCGAAAGCCCTTCGAGCGTTTCGGCGGCGGCGACGGCGGCTTCGCCCTGCATCGAAGCGGACGGGTAGGTCAGAACATAGAGAATGACCATGATGCCGCTTGCGAGCGAATAAACCGACGTGACGGAACTGCTTAACCCGTCCAGACCGTCGATCAGGTTGACCGAGTTGACCGTCGCGATGATCACGAACATCGCAAACGGAATATAGAAGACGCCGAGGTCGAGCTTATCGAACCAGAGCGTGCTGCCCACCGACGGGTGGAAGTACAGCGCAAGCGCGAACCCGAGCGCCAGAACGAACTGCGCAACGATCTTCTGCCACGCGCGAAGTCCCAGCGAACGCTTCTTGACGATCTTGATAAAATCGTCCAGAAACCCGATCAGCCCGAACAGCACCGTGAAGAGCAGCGCCCAGACCGCAAGCGAATAGTTCCTGTGCGCAAAGATCAGCGTTGCCGCGACGACCGCAATGAGGATCATCACGCCGCCCATCGTGGGCGTGTTCTGCTTTTTCAAGTGCGTCTTCGGTCCGTCGTCGCGCACGTTCTGTCCGAACTTCAGCCGGTGCAGAATCGGAATGACGAGCGGTCCCAGCAGCGCCGCGACGCCGAACGCGACGAGCAGCGCAAGCAGTGAATTCAGTACGATGGTTTCCATACTCCGTCCCCTTTTAATCCTTCAGGATCTCTTCCACGATCTCGCGGTCGTCAAAATGATGCTTGACTCCGTTGATCTCCTGATAATTTTCATGCCCCTTGCCCGCGATGACGAGGATGTCGTCCGGCTCAAGGATCGAAAGCGCGTATGCGATCGCCTCCCTGCGGTTGACGATCGAGACGAACGGCGTGCCGCTCTTCTGCACGCCGAGCTCCACGGCGCGGACGATGTCGTCCGGATTCTCGGTACGCGGATTGTCGCTTGTGACGACGACGAAATCCGAGTGCCGCCCGCCGATCTCGCCCATCAGCGGACGCTTGGTGCGGTCGCGGTCCCCGCCGCAGCCGAACAAGCTGACGACGCGCGCCTTCGCGAACGCGTGCACCGAGTTCAGCACGTTTTCGAGCGCGTCGGGCGTGTGCGCATAGTCGACGTAGACCGAGAACGGACGCCCGTTCGTGTCGACCGACTGCAATCTTCCCGAGACGCCGGAAAGCGATTCAAGCCCCTTGATGATGTCGCCGAACGACGCGCCGACCGCCTGCATCATCGCCGCCGCGCCCATGGCGTTATACACCGAGAACAGACCGGAGATGTGCATGCGCACGGGACCTTCGCCGTTGGGCGTGCGCAGATGAAAGCGAACGCCGTCGGTGCGGATGTCGATGTTGATCGCGGTATAATCCGCGCGGTGCTGAATGCCCATCGTTTTGATCGGCAGGGTAAGCCCGTCCGTCATGCGTTCCGCATAGGCGTCGTCGATGTTGATGATCGCCATGTCGCTCTGCCGGAACAGCAGCTTTTTCGCTTCGAGGTAGTGATCGAACGTCTTGTGGTAGTCCAGATGGTCCTGCGTGAGATTCGTGAACAGTCCGACGCGGAACTGGATGCCCGCAACGCGGTCCTGCACGAGCGCGTGGCTCGAAACCTCCATAATGACGAGATCGACGTGTTCGTCCGCCATGCGCCTCAAAAGCGCAAACAGGTCCGCCGATTCCGGCGTGGTCCTGCCGGTTTCGAGCATCGTGTCGCCGATCATGTTTCGGATCGTACCGATAAGCCCCACCTTCATGCCCGCGGCTTCGGCGATCGACTTGACCATGTAGGTCGTGCTCGTCTTGCCGTTCGTGCCGGTGACGCCGAGCATGAGCATCTCGCGCTCGGGATGTCCGTAAAACGCGGCGGCGGCGTGCGCCATGGCGACGCGTCCGTCCGGCACCACGATCTGCGGCACGTCAAGCGGCAGCAGCCGTTCGACAAGCAGCGCCGCGGCGCCCTTTTCCACCGCCTGCGCGGCAAAGTTATGTCCGTCGGAAATGAGTCCCTGCATACAGCAGAACAGACTTCCGTCCCTGACCTTTCTGGAATCGTATTCGACCGACGTGATCTCGGCGTCTCCGCCGGTGATCGTCATGCCGAGATCTGCGGCAATGCCCGATAACAGCATTCTTATTTCCCCCGTTATTCTGGTCTTATTTGCTCTTTGGTTCCAACTGCACGTGGATAACCGTGCCGACAGGCACCTTGAATCCTTCCGTAATATCCTGATACACCACGTATCCCGCGCAATGATGCTGATCGTAATCCATCAGAAGTCCGACCTTCTTCAGCGCGTCGAGCGCGTCGATGCGGTCCTTGCCGATCAGCTTCGGCACCTCCACCATTTCGACCTCTTCCGTGAGTTCGGAGAAGAAGGAGTACCCCGTGGAATACAGCATCACCGGACTGCCGCGCACAACCTGTGTGTTCGCCGCCGGCGACTGGTTCGAAACGGTCGACTGGAGCTCCGCTTCCACATAGATCGACGTCAGCCCCGCATCCCTCAGCGCCTTGTTCGCCTGTTCCACCGTGAGCCCGCGCACATTCGGAACCGTTGCGATCTGGCTGTCGATGTCCGGCGCGATGCCCGCGTACGAGAGCGCCGCGGCAAGCACCTGCTGCACAAACGGCGCGGCGACTGTGCTGCCGTACACCTGCGGGACCTGCGGTTCGTCGACGATGATCAGGCAGATAAACTGCGGATCGTCGACCGGCGCAAAGCCGACAAACGATGCGACGAGCTTCGAAGAAGACACCTTGCCGTTTTCGTCGTATTTCTGCGACGTGCCCGTCTTGCCGCCGACCGAGTACCCGGGAACCTGCGCGTTTTTGCCGCTGCCCTTTTCCACAACGCCGCGCAGAAGACTGCGGATCGTTGCGGACGTGCCGGGCGAGATCACATGGCGCACGACGGTCGGCTCGTTTTTCACCAACACGTTGCCGGACTTGTCGACGATCTCGGAAACGACGTACGGTTTCATGAGATCGCCGCCGTTGATGCAGGCATTGACCGCCGTGATGAGCTGCATGCCCGTGCAGCTGATGCTCTGTCCGAAGCCGATGCGCGCGAGGTCCGCGTCACGGATATACTTCTTGTGCGTAACGGTGCCGCTGGTTTCGCCCATCACGCCGCTGTCGGTCTTTTCATCGAATCCGAACTTGAAAATATAGTCGTAGAACGTGTCGACGCCCATTTTCAGCGCCATCGACATGAACGCCGGATTGCAGGAGTTTTGCACCGCTTCGGCGAGCGATTCCTCGCCGTGTCCGCCCGACTTCCAGCACTTGATCTTTTCGCCGCGCACCAGAAGCGATCCGCTGCAGCGGAACCGGCTTTCGGTCGTGACCGCGCCGGATTCCAGCGCCGACGCAAGGGTGACGACCTTGAACGTCGAGCCGGGCTCGTAGGTGTCGGTGACGATGCGGTTTTTCGAGAGTTCCAGAAGCGTCTTTGCGTCGGAACGCGGCGGGTTCGAGGACTCGAACGTCGGATACGTGCCGATCGCAAGGATCTCGCCGGTCTTCGGCACCATCAGGATCCCCGCCGCGCTCTTGGCGTTGTTGATGCTGCACGCCTCCTGCAGCGCGTTTTCAAGGATGCCCTGATAGCCGGTATCGACGGTGAGAACGACGTCCGCGCCCGGAACGCTCTCGACGTATTCCTCTTCGCCGCCGGGAACCGGGTTGTTGTCGCGGTCGGTGTCCGCCTTCTGATAGCCGTCCTCGCCCGCGAGATATTTGTTGTACGTCAGCTCGACGCCGGTCTGTCCGTCGCCGTCGATGTTCGTAAACCCGATGAGCTGCGCGTAATAGCCCGCCTCCGGGTAGTCGCGTTTGACGTCGCTGTAATAGCTGACGCCGCTGCCGAGCTGCATGGAGTTGAGCTTACTGATAACTTCTTTGTCGACCTGGTCCTTGAGCTTGATCTGCGAATACAGGACGCGTTCGTGGTTGTCCGGATCGTTCGGATACTTCTTGCGCGTCTTGGTCATCTTCGCATAGACGGTGTCGTAATTCATGCCGAGATACATCGACAGGATCGACGCGATGCGCTCGCGATCCGAGTCCTGGATGTTCTGCGGGTTCAGACAGATCTGATACGTGGTATAGGACGATGCAAGCGTCGTGCCGTTCCGGTCGAGGATGCGCCCGCGCTCCGCCTTCAAAGAGGTCACGCGCGTCCACTGGCTCATCGCCTTCTGCGTCCACTCCTTGCCGTGGATGATCGAGGCGTCGAAAAGCTTGCCGATGATCAGCAAAAAGGCGATGCCGGCGATCAGCATGGCGAACAGCAATTTTCTTTTGTGCGGCCCGATCCGCGTTTTCGGCGCGCCGGCGCGTCCGGATTTTGTTCCGGTACGCCGTACCCGCCTGCGGCGCGGGCGCGAATCAAAGATGCTCATGGTTGTGCTCCGTCCGGCGCAGGGGTGTCGGGCGCAAAGGTCGAGGGAACGGTCGTGTCCGTTCCGCCGCCTGCGGCGCCCCTGTACCAGTTCATGGTCATGCCGAGTCTGCGGCATACGTCGTTGATCGTCGCAAAGTCGTTCATGGAACTCTGCGTCTTGCGAATCTGCGAGATCTGATCGTTGTAGGATTCGATCTCCTTGTTGACGGAAGCGGTATCGCTGATGATCTGCGCGTACTCCGCAGCGCCGAACAGCCCGAACAGCGCCGTCGCCGCGATCACGAACACCGACAGCAGGATCAGAACCTTGCTCGTCGTCGTGAGCCGCAGCTCCTTCGTCTCGCGGCGCCTTGCGCGCGTTTCACGCGTGGGCTGCGGACGGATCGGCATCGTCGAGTCCTCTAAAATCGGCGTCGGATTGCCCGTTTTGTTCGGCGAATAAAGCCGTGTTTTCGCATTTCTGCCCTTCGGCCGTTCTTCATCGAACTGAACGTCCATACCGCTTCTCCTTTCTTCATCAATATGATCCCGTGTCGGGATCCATGCGCACGATCGCGCGAAGCTTTGCGCTCGTCGCGCGCGAATTTTCCGTTTGTTCCCGTTCCGACGCCGTCAGCGGATGCCGCGTCAGGACCTTTGCGGTGGGCTTTTTGCCGCAGATGCACACCGGCGCCGATTTCGGGCAGGTGCAGGGGTTCTCGAACGAGCGGAACGCGTTTTTCACGATCCGGTCCTCCAGCGAGTGGAAGGTCAGAATCGCAAGCCGTCCGCCCGGATTCAGCAGATCGTGCGCATTTCGGATCGCTTCGTCCAGCCCGTCGAGCTCGCCGTTCACGGCAATGCGGATCGCCTGAAAGCACCGCCGCGCCGGATGCTGCGGCTCGTTCCGAAACTTTGCCGGGATCGCGCTTTTAATGAGCTCCGCAAGCTCCGTCGTGGTTTCGACCGGTCGTTCCGCCCGCCGCTCGACGATCCGCCTCGCGATCTTTGCGGAAAACTTCTCCTCGCCGTACTCGTAAAAGATCTCGCGTAGCTTCTCCTCCGGCCATTCGTTCACGACGGTTTTCGCCGAAAGCGGCGCGCTTTGATCCATGCGCATGTCCAGAGGCGCTTCCGCCTTGTAGGAGAAGCCGCGTTCGCGCGCGTCGAGCTGATGCGAGCTGACGCCGAGGTCCAGAAGAATACCGTCGACCTTGCAAACGCCGCGCGCGGCAAGCAGCGATTTCATGTCGAAGAAATTGCCCTTGATCGCCGTGAACCGGTCGCCGAAACGCGCAAGCCGTGCGCCCGCCGCTTCGAGCGCCTCGTCGTCGCGGTCGATGCCGAAGAGCCGTCCGGTTTCCGGCATTGCGGAGAGCACCGCTTCCGCGTGTCCGCCGCCGCCGAGCGTGCCGTCGACGAAGATTCCGCCGCGGGAGGGCTCTAAAAGCTCCAGCACTTCCGAAACCATGATCGGAACATGATGAAATCCGGTCTCCATGCGGCTCCTTTCTCCGTAACGGTATATTTCCACATATATATACATCGTAGATTATACACCAAACCGCCGTCCTTGTCACCCCATAAATGCGTCCGAAAAGCAAATTTTCCATGAAATATGAATAATACGTTAAAAACAAACCAAAATCCACCTCAGACACAAGATGTTGTGGTATAATTGCAGGAACCAAAGTTCGGAGGATATATATGGAAGAGTATTCCGTCAAAAATATAACCGTCATGGAGGGGCTGGACGCGGTCAGAATGCGTCCCGGCATGTATATCGGCTCGACCGGTCTGCCGGGTCTGCACCACCTTCTCTGGGAGATCGTGGACAACGCGATCGACGAAGCGGCGAACGGCTATGCGGACGAGATCACCGTCACGCTGCACCGCGACCATTCGGTGACCGTCACCGACAACGGACGCGGCATCCCCACCGGCATCCACGAAAAGCTCGGCGTCTCCGGCGTCGAGGTCGTCTTTACGCAGCTGCACGCCGGCGGCAAGTTCGGCAACGCGGCGTATTCCTATTCCGGCGGTCTGCACGGCGTAGGCGCTTCGGTCGTGAACGCGCTGTCGCGCTGGCTTTCGGTCGAGGTCTATCACGAAAACCGCGCCTATAAGATGGAATTCGAAAGCGTGGAGAACGCCGAGGGCAAGATCGTTTCCGGAAAGCCGAAATATCCGCTGACCGAGATCGGCAGAACCCGGAAGCAGGGCACGGTCGTGACGTTTTTACCGGATGACCGCGTATTCGAGACGATCGATATGCAATACTCGGTGGTCATGAAGCGGCTTCGCGAGCTTGCTTATCTGAACCGGGGCTTAAAGCTCGTGCTGGATGATCAGCGCGAAAAGCAGCATCACGCCGAGTTCAAGTTCGACGGCGGACTTTCTGACTTCGTGCGTTACATTCAGGAGGACAAGACCGCGCTGTACGATCCGCCGATCCATTTGAAGGGTGAATCGAACGGCATCGTGGTCGAAGCTGCGATCCTGCACAACGACGAATACGCCGAAACGATCGCATCGTACGTCAACAACATTCCGACCACCGAGGGCGGCACGCACGAGACCGGCTTCAAGGCGGCGATCACCAAGATTTTCAACGACTACTGCCGCAAGACCGGCGTATTGAAGGACAAGGACCCGTCGCTCGCGGGCGAGGACTTCCGCGAGGGCATGACGGCGGTGCTGTCGCTGAAGATGCGCAGCGTGCAGTTCGAGGGGCAGACCAAGACGAAACTCGGCAACACCGAGGCGCGTCCCGCGGTGGAGGCGGTCCTGAACCAGACGCTCGTGCCGTGGCTCGAAAACCTCAAGAACGCAAATACCGCAAACCTGATCGCGGAAAAAGCGGTGAAAGCCGCGAAGGCGAGAAGCGCGGCGCGCAAGGCGAAGGAAAACGCGCGCGAAAAGAACAAGCTGGAAAACGCGCCGCTCGTCGGAAAGCTCAGTAGCTGCACCGGTCGCGATTATTCCGTGAACGAGCTGTTCATCGTGGAGGGCGACTCCGCGGGCGGCAGCGCGAAGCAGGGACGCGACCGCAGATTCCAGGCGATTCTGCCGCTGCGCGGCAAGCCGCTGAACGTCGAAAAGAAACGACTCGAACAGGTTCTGCAGAACGACGAATTCCGTTCGATCATCACCGCGCTCGGCACGGGCATCGGCGACGATTTCGACATCGCCTCGCTGAAATACAACAAGATCATCATCCTCGCCGACGCGGACCAGGACGGCGCGCACATCCGCGCGATCCTTCTGACCTTCTTCTACCGCTACATGCGTCCGCTGATCACCGAGGGACACGTTTACATCGGCATGGCGCCGCTGTACCGCGTGCAGAAGGCGAACCAGCCGCCGGTTTACTGCTACGACGATCCGGCGCTGAAGGCGGCGATGCGGAATATTTCCGGCAAGAACTATACCCTGCAGCGCTACAAGGGTCTCGGCGAGATGAATCCCGAGCAGCTCTGGGAGACGACGATGAACCCGCAGGGCAGACGGCTCACGCGCGTCACCATCGAGGATGCGGCGGAGGTCGAGCACCTCGTGACCGTGCTGATGGGCGACAAGGTGCAGTCGCGCAAGGAGTACATCTTCGAGTACGCGGACTTCAACCGTTCGAGCGCCGTGTTTGAAAAGATCAAGGAGTAAGCCATGGCAAAGACAACAATCCCGACCTTACCCGAAACCATTCTGAATAAGAGCATGGACGAGGTCATGCACGATTCGATGATGCCCTATGCGGAGCACGTCATTCTGGAACGCGCTCTGCCGCGCGTCGAAGACGGTCTGAAGCCCGTGCAGCGCCGCATCCTCTATACCATGATGGAGCTGGGTCTCTCCCCCGACAAGCCGCACCGCAAGAGCGCGCGTATCGTCGGCGACTGCCTCGGCAAATACCATCCGCACGGCGATTCTTCCGTGTACGACGCGATGGTGCGCATGGCGCAGCCGTTCAACATGGGCGTCACGCTCGTCGACGGACACGGCAACTTCGGCTCGGTCGACGGCGACACCGCCGCGGCGATGCGCTATACCGAAGCGCGCATGACCGACGCCGCCCTGCTGCTGCTCAAGGACATCGACAAGGACACCGTCGATTTCACATGGAACTTCGACGACACGCTGAAAGAACCGACGCTCTTGCCCGGCAGATTCCCGAACCTTCTGGTCAACGGCGCAAACGGCATCGCGGTCGGTCTGGCGACCTCGATCCCGCCGCACAATCCGGTGGAAGCGATCGACGCGGTCATCGCCGTGCTCGACAATCCGCGCATCAAGATCGCCGATCTCATGAAGATCATGCCCGCGCCGGACTTCCCCACCGGCGGATTCCTGCTCGACTCCCCCGAGATCGCGCAGAGCTATGAAACCGGCCGCGGCAAGCTGACCATGCGCGCGCGCACGCACTTTGAGGAGGTCAAGAACGGCAAGACGCGCATCGTGATCGACGAGTTCCCGTATCAGATCAACAAGGCGGCGTGCCTCTCGAAGATTCTCGAGATCACGCAGGAAAAGAAGGCGATGTTCGCCGCCGTTTCCGATATCCGCGACGAATCCGACCGCATGGGTACGCGCGCCGTCATCGAGATCAAGAAGGACGGCGATCCCGAGCGGATCCTGCAGCTTTTGTTCAAATACTCCGATCTGCAATGCACGTTCGGCGCGAACTATGTGGCGATCGCCGACGGCAAGCCGCAGCAGCTGAACCTCAAGCAGATCATCGAATACTACGTGCGCCATCAGCGCGCGGTCGTCACGCGCCGCACGAAGACCGAGCTGGAGATCGCAAAGAAGCGCTGCCATATCCTCGAAGGACTCATGGTTGCGGTCAACAATCTCGACCGTGTGATCAAGCTGATCCGCGCGAGCAAGTCGCCGAAGGAAGCGCGCGAGGGCCTGATGCGAACGTTCTCGCTCACCGAGATCCAGGCGCAGGCGATCCTCGATCTGCGGCTGCAGAAGCTCACGAACCTCGAGCTTCTTGCGATCGAGAAGGAATACCGCGACGTGAAAAAGCTGATCGCCGAGCTGGAAGCGATCCTCGCTTCCGATACGAAGCTCGTGCATCTGATCAAGAAGGAGCTCACCGAGGTCAAAAAGCTGTTCGACGGCAAGCGCAGAACGCAGATCATCTCCGCCGACGCCGAAGTCGAAGCGCCGAGCGCCGAACCGGAAGCGGTCGAAGAAATGATCGTCGCCGTGTGCGCCGACCTGAGGATCCGCAAGTGCCCGAAAAAGCAGTTTAATCTCAGTCAGATCCGCGCCGACAAGCCGGAGCGCATCCTTGAAGTCAACAGCAACGAAAGCATCCGCCTGTTCACGAACCGCGGCGCGATGCTGAACCTCAAAGTAAGCGACATTCCCGAAACGCGTCCCGCGGCGCGGGCGGCGAACCTTGTGAGCATCGTCGAGCTCGAAAAGGGCGAAACGGTCGTCGGCGCGTTCCCGGATCGCGACGAGGGCAGCTATCTGTTCTGCACGACCGGCGGCATGGTAAAGCGCAGCAAGGCCGCGGACTACCGCGTGCGCGGCAAGCGCACCGCCGCGCTGAATCTCAAAGAAAAGGACGCGCTTTTGGGCGCGTATCCGATGCCCACGATGGACATCCTGCTCGTCACCGAACAGGGCATGTGCATCCGCTTCGCCGCCGATTCCGTGCCGGAAACCGGACGCGCCGCGGCGGGCGTCATCGGCATCAAGCTGGAACCGAAGGATCGCGTCTGCGCGTGCATGCCGGTCGGCGACGAAGGCGAGCTGATCGTGCTCACCGACCGCGGCTTCGGAAAAAGGAGCTTCCTGTTCGACTACGAACAGCAGGGCAGAAACGGCAAAGGCGTCAAGACATTCGACTTCCGCAAGAACGGCAGCAACGGCACGCGCATCGCCTATGCGGGCACGGTGCAGGCGCCGTTCACGCTGATCATCGAACAGCGGCACGGCACGAAAACCCCGATCGACACCGAACAGATCCACATCGAGCCGAAGGCAAGTAAGGGCGAAATGCTGCTGGCGGTGGTGCTGGACGACGACGTGGTAAGCGCGTACCGCAGCGACGAATAATACGGCAGAACCAAAAAGCACCCGGTTTTTCCGGGTGCTTTTTATCTGTGTCCGAATTATGCCTTGCGCGTGCCGCAGTTGAAGCAGAACAGCGAGCTTTCCTCGTTTTCCGTGCCGCAGTTCTGACAAACCCACTTCTGCGGCTGCGGCGGCATTACGGGTGCCGCAGGCGCCACGGGTTCGGCTTTGGGTGCGGGCGCGGGGGCAGGCGCTGCAGGAGCCGCATTCAGCTTTGCAAGGATCTGCTGGTTCGTTCTGCGGTTGATCTCCGTGTCCTCGATGAGCTGTCCGAGACCGTACATGAAGAAGGAGCCGATCCAGGATACGAGGAAGCCGATGCCTGCAACCAGAATGAAGATGCCGAGCCCTGCAATGAAGCCCGCCGCACCGCTCGAATGACGGTACGAACCGCAGCTTTCCGCCGTCGCGACGCCGGCGCCGATCGCCGCAACCAGCGCGGAGATCGCCCAAACGATGACCGAAATGATAAAGATGACTTTTGCAAGACCTTTGATCTTGCCGCCGATGTTTCTGAACATAGTCTCTCCCCTTTCTGTTTTTCGGTCCTATTGTATCGTTTTTTGTATATTCTGTCAATTATCTCCCGATCTGAAAACAAAAAAAGACCTCCGAAGCGGTCTTGTGTCGGATTCTTACTTCGTAACCTTTGTGCCGCTTTCGCCGCGCAGCGCCGCCGCCGCGTTTTCGAGCGACGCGATGATCGCTTCGCCGCCGGTTTTGGCAAAGCTCATCGCCGCCTGCACCTTCGGGAGCATGGAACCGGGCGCGAAGTGCCCCTCCTTGCAGTACTGCTCCGCTTCCGCGCAGGTCATGTGTTCCAGCGACTGCTGGTTCGGCTTGCCCCAGTTGATCGCAACGCGGTCGACCGCGGTGAGGATGACGAGCGCGTCGGCCTTGACGAGCTCCGCGAGCTTCGCGGACGCAAAGTCCTTGTCGATGACGGCGGGAACGCCGAGGAGCTTTCCTTCCTTCTCAATAACGGGAATGCCGCCGCCGCCCACGGTGATCACGACGTGTCCCGCGTCGATCAGCGTATTGACCATTTCTTTTTCCACGACGTCGACGGGCTTCGGACTCGGCACGACCTGACGGTAGCCGCGTCCCGCGTCCTCGATCATGGTGTATCCCTTCTCCGCCGCAATCTTGTCCGCTTCTTCCTTGGAATAGAACGCGCCGATCGGCTTGGTCGGATGCTGGAACGCCGGGTCGTTTTCATCGACGAGCACCTGCGTAACGACGGTTGCGACGGACTTTTTGATGCCGCGCGCCGAAAGTTCGTTCTGAATGCTGTTCTGCAGATGATAGCCGATATAGCCCTGGCTCATGGCGCCGCACTCCGGGAACGGCATGTCGGATTTGATCGCCTTAGCATTTGCCGCGGTGGACATCGCAAGGTTGATCATGCCGACCTGCGGACCGTTGCCGTGCGCGATCACGACCTGATTGCCCGCCTCGATGAGGTCGACGATGGGCTTTGCGGTCTCGGTGACGAGCTTGAGCTGTTCATACGGCGTGTTGCCCAGCGCGTTTCCGCCGAGGGCGATGACGAGTTTCTTCATGTGTAATCCTCCTATCGTGCTTTGCACGCACTGTACCGCTATCATTATAGGGTGCGGGACGCCGAATGTCAACGAAAGTACGCGGAATATATCGTTGCATTCCGCGTGAAGATACGGTACAATATCGGGTATGGAATACTTCAATACTTCTTTTCAGATCGTCATGCCGCTCGTGCTGATGATGGCGACCGGGTTCCTTCTACGCCGCGTCGGCATCGTCACCGAGGATGCGCTGCGCATCGTGAACCGCATCGTGTATTACGTCGGCATCCCGACGCTGGTGTTTTACAGCGTCGTCACCGACCGGACGCCCGCGCGCTGGCAGTATGCGCTCTGGGTCGCGGGAGCGATTTTCGTCGCCTTCGTGCTTGCCATGCTCCTTGCGCGCCTGCTTGCAAAGGATCCCGCGCGGCGCGGCACGGTCACGCAGTGCGCGTTCCGCAGCAACGACGGCATCTTCGGGCTTGCCGTTGCGGCGGCGCTGTTCGGTGAAAGCAATACCGGCACAATGGCGTTCACGCTGGTCGTTTCGGCGTCGATGTTCGGGATCTTCGGCGTGCTCGCCTATGAACTGAACCGCGGCGGAACCATTCATGTCGGCAAAATACTCCTGAACACGCTGAAAAACCCGATCCTCATCGCGGCGGCGCTCGCGTTTATCGTGCGTTTTACGGGGCTCACGCTGCCGTACGTGATCCTGAAGCCGATCGAATATTTCAAGCATATGTGCACGCCTTTGGGCTTTCTGGTGCTCGGCGGACTGCTGTCGTTCAAATCGCTGAAAGCCGATTGGAAGATCGTGACCGTGGTGAGCGCGGTGAAGCTCGTGGCGCTGCCCGTGCTGTTCTGCTCGCTCGCGTACTTTGTCGGCGGGATCCGCGGCGCGGAGCTCGGCTCGCTGTTCATCGTGTTCGCTTCGCCGGTCGCAATGTCGTGCCTGCCGATGGCGTCGGGACTCGGCGGCGATGTAAAGCTTGCGGGTGAGCTGATCGCCGTGACGACCGTGCTGTCGCTTCTGACCTTCTTCCTGTATCTCACATTCTTCGGAGGCATTCTCGTATGACCGAACGGCTTTATCTTTCCGACAGCATGCTTGCCGCGTTCGACGCAATCGTGACCGCGTGCGAACCCGACGGAGACGGATATCTCATCGAGCTTGACAGAAGCGCGTTCTTCCCGAACAAGGGCGGGCAGCCCTGCGACGTCGGCACGATCGGCGGCGCCGTCGTTTCGGACGTGAACGAAAAGGGCGAGCGGCTTCTGCATCGCGCGGACCGTGCGATCCCCGTCGGCACGGCGGTGCGCGGCGAGATCGACTTTGCGCGGCGGTTCGATATCATGCAGCAGCACACGGGTGAGCATCTTTTATCCTACTGCGCGTGGCATTTGTTCGGCGCGCAGAATGTGGGCTTCCATTGCGCCCTGACCTACGCGACGCTCGATCTCGACAAGCCGGTCGGACACGACGGGATCACCGAGATCGAAACCCTCGCAAACCGCCTCGCCGCCGAGAACGCGGCGGTCACGGCGACGATCTATGAGACCGAAGAGGACCTGAAAGGCATTCCGCTCCGCAAGCATGCGGAGGGACTCACGGCGCCGATCCGCATCGTCACGATCGAGGGCAGCGACGCCTGCACCTGCTGTGCGCCGCATGTGAAGCGCACCGGCGAGATCGGACAGCTCAAGATCGTCGAGGCGATCCCCTATAAGGGCGGCATGCGCTGCACGTTTCTGTGCGGCATGAGAGCGCTTTCCCATGCACAGGCGATGCAGGACACGGTGGCGGCGATCGCCTTGCGCTTCTCCACGTCACGCGATCAGGCGGAGGCGGCGGTACAGAAGCAGGCGGATGAGCTTTCCGAAACCAAAAAGGCACTCCGGCAGGCGTACGCCGCGCTGGACGAATATCTTGCAAAAGCGCTGAAAGCCGAAGCCGAGGACGTAAACGGCGTGAAGCTGATCGTGAAGACGCTCGAAAGCGTGGACGCAAAGCGGCTCCGCGCGATCGCGGGCGCAACGATGACCGACCGGGCGCTCTCCGTGCTCTTTTCCGACACGGGCGACCGCGTGTCCTATCTGCTCGCCTCGAACGGGATCAAGACGGATACGGGGCTTTTGATCGCGGCGGTCAACACGGCGTTTTCCGGCAACGGCGGCGGACGCGGCACGCTCGCGCAGGGCAGCGCGAAGAAACCCGCCGGCATGACCGAGACGGTCGAAAGTTTAAAAACCTATTTCAAAAACGTGCTCCTGCACGGCTGATGATCCGACCTTTTTCGCCCGGTTTGACCGGGCTTTTTTGATTTTCGACATCTTTTAACACAACTGTTTCGGATTGTTCATAAAATAGGCACACTTTGCTTGCATTCCCGCGCTATACTGATATTATCCGAAGATATACGAAAAGGAGAGCTCCGATGGAACGCCCGAACGGAATCAAACCGAAGCGCATCGCGGCGCATATCGCTTATTTTGCAGCCGGCACTCTTGCCGCGCTGCTGATCGGCTGCGCGGCGACCGCCGGTTCGCACCGTGACGGGGGGATCGACAACGTCGTTCTGGATCTGCCTTCCAATGTCGTTGACGACGTTGCCTACGAGATCCCCGCGACGCCCGTGCAGGCGCTTGTGACGCCCGACCCCGCGCTGGATACGCCGGAGCCGTCCTTTGCGCCGACGCCCACCCCTTCTCCCACGCCGACGCCCTCCCCGACGCCCACGCCGTCGCGCCATCCCCTGAACGGCGATACGCTTTTGGCCGGCGACGAGGAACCGATCGTTCTAGACATTCAGATCCGGCTGATGGAGCTGGATTATCTGGACTTTGAACAGCCGGACGACGAATACTCCGAAGGCACCGCGGACGCGGTGCGCGCATTTCAGGTGCGAAACGGTATGCATGCAAACGGCATCTGCGACGCCGCGACCTTTGAAAAGCTGTTCTCCGACGGTGCGCTGACCTATGCCATGGTGCGCGGCTCGACCGGCGACGACGTGGAGCTTGCAAAGGAACGTCTGATCGAACTCGGCTATCTCGAGGGGACCCCCTTCGGCGAATACGATGCGGACACGGAAGCCGCGGTAAAGCGGTTCCGCCTGAAAAACAAGCTGAAATCCGACGTCATCATCGACAATGAGGCGTTTGAGGTGCTGCTCGGCGAATCCACCGTTCCCAATTTCTACGGGCTCGGCGAAAAGGACGACGTGATCAAGTCCTGTCAGGAGCAGCTGTTTGATCTGGGTTATCTGACCGTCCTGCCGAGCGGCGAGTTTGACCGGTATACGCAGTGCGCGGTACGCCGCTATCAGGAGCAGAACGGGCTCGTTGTGGACGGCTGTCTCGGATTATCGACCGTTGATCTATTGAAGACCGGCGGCGAATCCTATTTGTTCAACCTCGGCGCCGAAGGCACGGACGTGCTGCAGATCCAGCGTCGGCTTGCGCATTTCGGTTACCTTCCCAAAGGACAGATCACCGGCTATTACGGCGACAAGACCAAGGATGCGGTCAAGTCCTTCCAGCTGCGCAACGATCTGAAAAACGACGGCACGGTCAATCCGGACACGATGGAACTGCTTTTGAGCGAAGACGCGAAGCATGCGCCGGCAACGCCGAAGCCAGCAACGCCGAAGCCCACGAAGAAACCGTCGACGACCAAGAAGCCCGGCACAACAGCGAAAACCACCCCGAAGCCCGGCTCGACGCCGACGCCGAAACCCGGCGGCAGCACGATCAATTACGGGAAAGGCAAGGAAGCGTTTATCGCGATCGCGGAAAGCAAGCTCGGCTGCAAATACGTGCGCGGCGCGAAAGGACCGGACCGGTTCGACTGCTCCGGCTTCGTATACTGGTGCTTGAACCAGGCGGGCGTCAAGCAGAGCTATATGACCAGCATCGCATGGCGAAGCTGTACGAAATATATGCGCATCACATCGATGAGCCAGCTGAAGCGCGGCGACGTCCTTGTGTTCAAGGGCAGCTCCATGTCGACCGGTCACGTCGGCATCTACCTCGGCAGCGGCAAAATGATCGATGCGTCCTCCTCAAAGGGCAAGGTCCGCATCACGAGCAGCATCCTCTCCAGCAAATACTGGAAGGAACACTTCCTGATGGCATACCGTATCTGGGATTGAGTCTTGTCAACTCCGCAGAATATGATATACTGTAGAAAAAAGGCAAAGGAGATACGCGTATGTCGTTAAAGGAAAGCTGGAAGAAAGTCGGTCAGGACTTCGGCGAGCTCGGCAAGGACCTCGGCAGCAGCATCGTGAAATCCGTCAAGACCGGCGCAAAGGCGGTTTCGGACTGGGCGGATAAGGAAGATCAGAAAAAAGAAGAAACAAAAGCGGACGTTGTGATCGAACCGGAAAAGAAAGAGAACTAATCAACAATCAAAGAGCCCTGCAGAAGCAGGGCTCTTTTTCTTTTGAATCTTACGCGCGAAGCAGCGCGACCGCAACGTCGTTGACGTTCGTGCCGGTGGGACCCGTCATAATGAGTCCGCCGGTCTTTCCGAGCGCATGATAGGCGTCGTTGTTGTTGAGCACGTCATCCACGGTGAGTCCGTAGTTTTTGAGCTCTGCAACGGTATCGCCGTCGGTGTAGCCGCCCGCGGCGTCGGTCGGTCCGTCGGTGCCGTCGCTGCCCACCGAGAAGACGGCTGCGTTTTTCATGCCCGCGATCCCGGCTGCGGCGGCAAGCGCCAGTTCCTGATTGCGTCCGCCCAGTCCCTTGCCGATGAGCTTGACCACCGTTTCGCCGCCCGCGATGAACGCAAGCGACTCGCCGTCGAAGGCATGCGTTTTCAGAATCGTCGCAAGGAAGCTGCCCGCCTCCTTTGCCTGACAGCAGAGCTGATCCGTGAGCAGCACCGGCGTGTAGCCGAGCTGCATGCACGTCTTTGCCGCAGCGGCGCACAGTTCGCGCACGCTGCCGTTGATCTGCGAGCGCACGTTATTGAGCACCTTCGGCGTTTCCACATCCAGAAGCGCGCGCGCCGCATCCGACATTTTAAGACCGTATTTCTTTGCGATGCGCTGCGCATCCTCCGCCGTGGAGGAGTCGGGACAGGCGGGACCGGACGCGATCATGTCGAGCGGGTCGCCGAGGATGTCCGAAAGGATGACCGCTTCGACCCTTGCCGGCCAGCAGATCTGCGCGAACCGTCCGCCCTTGACCTGTGAAAGGCGCTTGCGGATGGTGTTGATTTCGGTGATGTCCGCGCCGCACGCCAAAAGCTGCCCGGTGATATCCTGCAGTTCCGCTGCGGGTACCAGCGGCTTTTCAAACAGTGCGCTGCCGCCGCCGGAAAGCAGGAACAGAACGGTGTCCTGCTCGGAGAGGTCCGCAACGAGGTCGAGCGCCGCCTGTGTGCCCTTGAACGAGTTTTCATCCGGCACGGGATGCCCCGCTTCGAAGCAGTCGAAATTGGCGATCGGTCCCATCACGTGTCCGTACTTGGTGACGACAACGCCCTTTTCGATCCGGCTTTTCAGCACGTCGGACGCGGCTTTCGCCATCTGCCACGCGGCCTTGCCCGCGGCGACCAGCAGAACGCGTCCCGGGAAATGCATCTTTTCCAGCGCACGCTGCACCGCGGCGTCCGGCTGCACGGCGGCGATCGCGTCTTTAACGATCAGATCCGCATGAGAACGTAGCAATTGATTCATAGTACCTCCTAATAACGAAAGCGCGCTGTCAAAAATGACAGCGCGCCGTTTGCCCGGATCAGAAGATCAAGCTGAGAATGAAGATCTCAACCATTGCCGCGATACCGATGACGAGCGTCATCAGCGTCTGCGTCTTGTAGCCCTGAGCCGGTGTCATATCGCCGAAGTTGGTGACGACCCAGAAGTAGCTGTCGTTCGCGTGGGACACGGTCATTGCGCCGGCGCCGATCGCCATAACGACAAGCGCGATCTCAACGGGCGTTGCAAAGCCGAGCACACCGAGAAGCGGTGCAACGATGCCCGCCGTGGTCGTGATCGCGACCGTGGAGGAACCCTGCGCGCTCTTGAGGATCGCAGCAAGAAGGAACGGGAAGAAGATGCCGAGCGTCTCAAAGACCTTCGCATTTTCCTTAATGAAGTTCATCATATCCGAGGACGCAATGACCTTGCCGAGCACACCGCCGGCTGCGGTGACGAACAGGATCGGGCCGACGGTTTTCAGCGTTTCATTGGTGAGCTTGTAGAAATCCTTGCCCTTCTTTGTCGTAAGCAGCTGAATGATCGCGAAGACGGTACCGACCGCAAGCGCAATGATCGGCGTGCCGAGGAACTTGAAGAGATCTGCAAAGAAGCCGGTGCCCTTTGCCATCGTGACGATGGAAGACACCGCCATCAGCAGGATCGGAACGAGCAGCGGCGCGATTGCGTTGATGCCGTTCGGAAGCTTGCCGTATTCCGCTTTAAGTTCTTCATACGTTTTGACAACTTCGCCGTTGTCAGTCACTTCGTCCGCGCTCTTGATCTTCTTACCGATGAACTTTGCGTAGAGAATGCCGGCAATCAGCGGGAAGATGGAGCACAGTGCACCGATGCCGATGATCAGGAGGAGATAATCTCCGCCGCCGAGCTTATCCGCCGCGGCGATCGGGCCGGGCGTCGGCGGGATGAAGACGTGCGAAATATACAGACCGCAGGAGAGGCAGACCGTCATGGTGACGCTTGAAACCTTCGTGCGCTTGACGAGCGCTTTACGGATCGGGTTCAGAATGACGAAGCCGCTGTCGCAGAAGACCGGAATAGAGACAACCCAGCCCATCAGGCCGATCGCAAGCTCCGGATGCTTTTCGCCGACCACCTTGATGACCATGTCGGCAAGCTTCAACGCCGCGCCGGTCTTCTCAAGCACGGTACCGATAAATGCCCCGAGAATAATGACGATACCGATGGAGGAGAACGTTCCGGAGAATCCTTCGCCTATGATCGTGGCAATGCCCTTTTCGATCACTTTGTCTCCCTCTTTCAGATCGATCAATCGGATCCCCGCCAAAAGTGCGAGAATCAGAGAAATCAGCATGATCGCGAAGAAGGGATGTACCTTCAGCTTCGAGATCAGCAGGATCATCGCAGCGATCGCTATGACGAACGCAATAATGAGCCATATCCCTGTCATACCCAATAAACCCCCTTTGTATTTTTATTGATTGGGACGTATAAAGATTAACATTTTTTTCGAATTTTGTCAAATAAAATATATGATTTACATGCCGTTTTACGCCCGGAAAACCGGCGATTTCATAACAAAAAAGCAGATGTTGTTTCGCATCTGCTTTTGGTTTGACGATCTGTTTTTCGACCGTGTTCTATGCGATTTGCCGATTATTTATCCAGCGTGTCGGACATCGTGGCGACCATGACCGCCTTGATCGTGTGCATGCGGTTCTCCGCCTCGTCGAACACGACGCTGTGCTTCGAACGGAAGACCTCGTCGGAAACTTCCATCTCTTTGAGCCCGAAGCGATCGTAGATATCCTTGCCGACGCTCGTCTCAAGGTCGTGGAACGACGGCAGGCAGTGCTCGAAGATGACGTCCGGATTGCCGGTCTTCTTCAGCATGTCCATCGTCACGCGGTACGGCTCCAGAAGACGGATGCGCTCTTCGAACTGCGCTTCCTCGCCCATGGATACCCAGACGTCGGTGTAGATGACGTCCGCGCCCTCGACCGCATCGGTCGAATCGGAAAGCTCGATTTGGCCTCCGGTCTCCTTGCAGAGCTCACGCATCTTGTTCACGAGCTCCTCGGACGGGAACAACGCCTTCGGCGCGATGCCGACAAAGTGCATGCCCATCTTGGCGCAGCCGATCATCAGGGAGTTGCCCATGTTGTTGCGCGCGTCGCCGACGTACACGAACTTGACCTTATTGAGGGGTTTATTGACGTGCTCCTCGATCGTCATCCAGTCCGCAAGGACCTGCGTGGGATGATAGAGGTCCGTAAGACCGTTCCACACCGGAACGCCGCTGTATTTGGCGAGCAGTTCGACGGTCTCCTGCTTGAAGCCGCGGAACTCGATGCCGTCGTAGAATCTGCCGAGCACTTTTGCGGTGTCTTCAAGCGATTCCTTCTTGCCCATCTGGCTGTTGCTCAAAAACGTGACGTTTGCGCCCTCGTCGTACGCCGCGGTCTCAAACGCGCAGCGGGTGCGGGTGCTGGTTTTCTCGAACAGCAGCACGACGTTCTTGTTCGCCATGCGCTTCGGGAAAATGCCCTGTTTCTTTTCGGCCTTGACCTGATGCGCAAGCTTCAAAAGCGCGCGGATCTCGTCAGGTGTGTAGTCGAGCAGCGTGAGAAAGTTTCTTCCCTGGAACATAGTTTTTTCCTTTCTGTATGTGATATTTTGGATTTCTTATTTGGAAACGGGTTCGCGGACGAACGGCATGCTCATGCAGCGCGGACCGCCGCGGCCTCTCGAAAGCTCCGCGGACGGGATCTCGTGGACCGTGATGCCGTTTTCTCTCAGGATCCGGTTCGTCACGTAGTTGCGCGAATAGGTGACGACCTCGCCGGGCGCGACGCAAAGCGTGTTTGCGCCGTCGTTCCACTGCTCACGCGCCGCGTCGATCTCGCTTGCGCCGCCGCATTCGATGAAGCGGACCTTCCGTTCGAGCGCATCGGAAAAGACATCGACGAGCGGACGCGTTTCTTCTTCGATCTTCAGCCGCTGTCCGTCGGGCTTTGTGAGCCGGAACGCGCGCATCGTGCGCAGAATGTTCGGATGCACGACGAACGAATCGACGTCGACCATCGTCATGACGGTATCGAGATGCATGAACGCGCGCACCTTGGGGATGTCGACCGCAAGGATCTCGCGGATGCCGGTGCGCTCGCCGATCAGCCGGTTCGCCGCCAGCTCCACCGCCTGCGCGCTGGTGCGCTGCGACATGCCGAACGCAACGGCTCTGTCCGAAAGCACAAGGCAGTCGCCGCCTTCGAGCGAATGCACGTCGGTGCGGTCATGGTACTTCGGCACCCATTTATAGACCGGATGATACTTGAAGATGTATTTTGCAAACAGCGTTTCGCGGCGCCGGACCTCGTTCGCCATGCGCGAGATCAGCACGCCGTCGCCGACGTTCATGAACGGGTCGCGCGTGAAATAGAGGTTCGGCATGGGATCGACGTAGAACGGGTACTTGTCGTCCGTATAGTCGACCAGATGCCGCTTTTCGACCTTCGGGATGTCGCTCTTGCGGACGCCGCCCGCCAGAACCTGGATCAGCCGATCCAGCGGCAGCGAAGAAAGGTATTCGTTGACCGCCTGTTCGGCGCCTTCCGCCGCGATGTTCGCTTCGCGGATGTACTCCCAGATCAGCTCGTCCTTGGCGTTCGCCGCCTCGACCGCTTCCTTGAGCAGCGTCGTCAGATACAGAACCTCGACGCCGCAGTCGCGCAGCGTCTGCGCGAACTGATCGTGCTCCACCTTTGCGTGAACAAGATACGGAATGTCGTCGAACAGCTGCCGCGCAAGGTAGTCGGGCATCAGGTTTTCCAGTTCCGCGCCCGGGCAGTGCAGCATGACCGTCTTCAGTTTTCCGACCTCGGACCGTACGCAGATCGGTTTGTTCATCAGTCTCCTCCTTCTGAAGCCGAATCGGGATGCAGGTATGCAAAGATACCCTCATAGATCCCAACAGCCATCTTATCTTGAAAAGCGTTGTTCGTCAAGAGCAAGTCGTCCGATTCGTTGCTCAAATGACCCATTTCTATGCAAATAATCGGTCGTGTGCACCAGTTGAACGCCGTTTGCGTGGCGGTATACACGATGCCGTTGCCTTTTCGCGTCGGAAGTCCGGTCGCTGCGCAGTAGTGTTCGAGGATCGTCGTCGCCGCCCGCGCGTTTTCGCTGAAGAATGACGTGCATTCCTTGGTCGGCAGCAGCATGAACGCGCCGCGAATGCCCGTGTCGTCTGCGCCGTTGCAGTACAGAAGGATCGCAAGATCGACCTCGCGGCTGTTGAAATACTCCGCGCGCGAACGGTTGGAAAGGTTTACGTTGTTCGTCGTGCGTGTAAGCACCACCGTTGCGCCGTTCTGCTCCAGAAGTCTGCGCAGCTTCAATGCGACCTTCAGATTGACCTCGTATTCATAAACGCCGGTCACGATGCCGCGCGTGCCGGAGGAACACTTTGCCTTCTCCGTCTTTTCGCCCGGCGCGATCGGTTCGGTACTGAAGTTCGCACGCTGCTGATGCCCCGGATCCAGCCCGATCGTGACGCCTTCAAGCGGCGCGGGCGTGGGCGACGGCGTCGGCGTCGGCACGGGTGTGGGCGTGGGCGTCGGCGTCGGTACGACCGGTTCGGGCGTCGCTTCGTACGAAACCATGTCGGATACCGGCGTCGCGACGACATCGACCGGATCGGTTTGCTCCGCAGGCGCAGGCGTATCCGGTGCTTCCGCCTGCTGCGGGTGTGCGCAGGCAAGCGCAAGCATCAGAATCAGCAATGCCGCGATACGGAGCCGTTTTTTCATCAGAGAATCCTTCGCCCTTCGAGCGCTTTGGCAAGCGTGACCTCGTCGGTGTATTCCAGATTGCCGCCGATCGGAATGCCGTGCGCGATGCGCGACGTGGTCACGCCGAGCGGCTTCAAAAGTTTCGCGATATACGAAGCGGTTGCCTCGCCCTCCACGTCCGGATTCGTGGCAAGGATGACCTCCTTGACCGTGCCGGTCTTGCAGCGTTCCAGAAGCGCGTTGATGCGCAGCGCGCCCGGACCGATGCCGTTCATCGGCGAGAGCGAGCCGTTCAGCACATGATAGCGCCCGTGGAACTCACGCGTTTTTTCCATGGAGAGCACGTCGCGCGCGTCGCTCACGACGCACAGAACCGCATCCGTCCGTTTCGGATCGGAACACAGCTCGCAGGTTTCGAGATCGGTGAACGCGCCGCAGACCGGACAGGGATGCACCTTTTCACGCGCGGCGAGGATTGCGTCCGCAAGCTCCGTCGCCTGTTCCTTCTGCACGCTTAAAATATGATACGCCAGCCGCTGCGCCGTTTTACGCCCGATCCCGGGAAGCCGGGCAAGCTGCGTCGTCAGTTTTTCAATGGATTCGATCGCCATATCAGAAGCCGAGGCCCATGCCTCCGGTGATCCTGCCCATTTCACGCTCGACCGTGTCGCTTGCTTCCTTCAAAGCGGCGTTCACGCCCGCAACGATCAGGTCTTCGAGCATTTCCACGTCGTCGGGATCCACGCAGGCGGGATCGAGCTTGATCGACCGGACGGTCCGATCGCCCAGCACGGTCACCGTAACCATGCCGCCGCCCGCCGTCGCCGAAAACTCGGTTTCGTTCAGTTCCTGCTGCTTCTTCTGGATCTCCTGCTGCATCTTCTGGGCTTTCATCATCATCTGCTGCATATTCATGCCGCCGCCCATCGGGAATCCGCCTCTTGCCATGTTGTTACCTCCGTTATTGTATCGTCAGACTGCTTCCGAAAAGCTCTTTCAGTTTTTCTTCGTTTTCGTCCATCAGCGCCTCCAGCCGGAACGTCAGTTCCGTGCCGGGACGGATCGCGTCGATCGCATCCTTTGCGATCTTCAGATTGCGCGGGGCGCGCATGCCGTTCAGATTGCTCTCCTGCGCCGCTGGAAACTCCACGGTAAGCACGTCGCCGTTCAGCGCCGTGCCGCGCGTTTCCTTCACATAGAAATAAACCATCGGGTTCATTTCCATGATCTTCTGTTTCACCATTGCCCAGATCGCTTCCGCTTCGCCGCCGGCTTTTGCCGCGGGCGGTTCGACGGGCTTCGTTTGAACCGGCGCTTCCCTGACGGGTTCGGGCGCGGGCGCAACCGCCGGCTCCGGCTCTGCGGGCGCATCGTCCCACGGCGGGAGGGGCTCCTCCGCCTTCGGCGCGGGCGGTTCGACCGGCGCAGACAGTTCGGCCGGCGCGGGTGCGGGACGCGTTTCCAGAAGCGCCACGCGCGCTTCCAGCGCGGCAACGCTCAGATCGTCGACCGGACGGCAGATGCGCACGAACGCCGTTTCGATCGGGATGCGCGGCGCGGGAAACAGCTTCAGCTTGCTCTGCACCGAAAGGATCTGCTCCATCGCATAGAGGATGCGCGCTTCGTCCGCGTCCTTTGCGACCTTCTGATACCGCTGCATCTGGTCGTCGGTGCAGTCCAAAAGGTCCGCGCAGTTCCCGCAGGTCTTGGCAAGCAGCAGCGCGCGGAAATGCCGCGACAGATCGGAAAGGAACACGCCGAGGTCGCGTCCGTTTCGAACGACCTCGTCGAGCGCGCGCACGGCGTCCGCGGCGCTGCCGGTAAGAAGCGCCTTTGCGGTGTCCTCGAGCATGGCGGAGGAAACCGAGCCGAGCGCATCCAATACGTTCTGTTCCGTTACATGATTGCCCGCATAGGAAAGGCACTGGTCGGCAAGCGACAGCGCGTCGCGCATGCCGCCGTCCGCGGCGCGGGCGATCAGCCGGAGTCCGTTCGGCTCGATGACGGCGCCCGCCTTTTCGAGCACCGCGGTCAGGTTTGCCACGATGTGCGCGATCATCAGACGGTGAAAATCGAACCGCTGGCACCGCGAAACGATGGTCGCGGGCAGTTTTTGCGGCTCGGTCGTCGCAAGAATGAAGAGGACGTGCTTCGGCGGCTCCTCGAGCGTTTTCAAAAGCGCGTTGAACGCCGCGTTCGAGAGCATGTGCACCTCGTCGATGATGAACACGCGATAGCGAAGCTCCAGCGGCGCAAACTGCGCCTGCTCGATCAGCGCACGGACGTTGTCGACGCTGTTGTTCGACGCGGCGTCGATCTCGATCACGTCGGCGCTGCCCGCCTTGACGAGCCGGCACGCCGAACAGGTCCCGCACGGCTCGCCGTCCTTCGGGTCGAGACAGTTGACCGCGCGCGAAAGGATCTTCGCCGAGGTCGTTTTGCCCGTTCCGCGCGAGCCGCAGAACAGATAGGCGTGAGAGAGCTTGCCCTCCCGCACCTGGTTTTTCAGAATAGTGGTGATATGATCCTGCCCGATGACCTCAGCGAAGGTCTCCGGACGGTATTCGCGGTACAATGCGCGTCGTGCCAAAGCGTTGATCCTTTCCGAAGCGGCGAAAGCCGCATACTCTTTCATGATGTATTATAGCACATTGTTTCCTATTTCACAATGCCTAAAACGCAGTCCGGCGGACAGAGAAAAAGAAAGGGCGCAGCGCACCCTTTCTTTGCTTTCGGCAGCATGTGAAGCGTTATGCTTCTCCGCCCTCCCAGCGCTTTTTGGCGTCGGCTTCGAGCTTCAGAAGCGTCGCCTGCGGGTTTTTGACCTTCGCGAGGAAGATCATCGCCGCAATGATGTACGGCTTGAACGACGCCTGCTTATACAGCGGATCGCGATAGCGGTCGAACACGCTCGCCGCGACTTCGCCCGCTTCGCAGGATACGTCGGTGATGTCGGCGGGCAGGCAGTGCAGATACAGCGCTTTGCCGTCTTTGGTGAGCTGCATCATCTCCTCGGTGCACTCCCAGTCCTTGTGCTCCGCGTTCTGCGCAAGGAGGCGTTTTTCGAGCGCCTTGATGCCCTCGAGATCGCCCTTGCCGTACAGCTCGGTGCGCTCCTCCATCGCCTTATAGGGCGCCCAGGACTTCGGATACACGATGTCCGCATCCTTGAACGCTTCCTTCATGTCGTGCGTGATCTTGAACTTCGCGCCGGATTTACGGCAGTTCTCCTCCGCGACCTTCACGACGTCGTCCATGATCTCGTAGCCCTCGGGGTACGCGAGCGTGACGTCCATGCCGAACCGTGTGAACAGCCCCGCAACGCCCTGCGGCACGGAAAGCGGCTTGCCGTACGACGGGCTGTACGCCCAGGTCATGGCGACCTTCTTGCCCTTGAGGTTTTTGATCGCCTCGTCAAGATCGTCGCTTCCGCCGAGCGTGTGAATGCAGTGCAGCATATCCGCCATGCACTGGGTCGGGTGATCGATGTCGCACTGGAGATTCACGAGCGTCGGCTTCTGTTCGAGCACGCCCGCCTTGTTGCCCTCGGTGACGGCGTTGACGACGTTGTGCATATAGGTGTTGCCCTTGCCGATATACATGTCGTCGCGGATGCCGATGACGTCCGCCATGAACGAGATCATGTTCGCGGTCTCGCGCACCGTTTCACCGTGCGCGATCTGGCTCTTGCCCTCGTCGAGGTCCTGTACTTCAAGCCCTAAAAGGTTGCACGCCGACGCGAACGAGAAGCGCGTGCGGGTCGAGTTGTCACGGAACAGCGAAATGCCGAGACCGGAATCGAAGATCTTACAGGAGACGTTGTTCTCGCGAAGATGCCTTAAAGCGTCCGCCACGGTGAACACCGCCGCGATCTCGTCGTCGGTCTTTTCCCAGGTCAGGAAAAAGTCGCCGTTATACATCTTGTCGAACTTCAGCTCGTCCAGCTTATCGGTATACTTTTTAACGTTGCTCATAAATCCTCCTCAGTCGTTTGCAAACTTGGTGTCGGTCCTGCCCGCGCGGTATTCCGTCACGTCGTCCGTGCGGTTTTCGGGCTTATAGCACATCGGGACCGCGGCATACAGCGCCGCGCAGGTCACGAGGTCCTGCTTCCATGTGATTTCGTTCGGCGCGTGCGCCTGCGATTCCGCGCCCGGACCGAAGCCCACGCACGGGATGCCGTAACGTCCCTGAATGCTGACGCCGTTCGTCGAGAACGTCCATTTGTCGATCAGCGGACGGTTGCGCTTGTCCATTGCGCTTTCGTGCCCGATGCGCCTGTCGCCGAACAGCGCTTTGTGCGCGTCGACCAGCGCCTGCACGTGCGCCGCGCTTTCTTTATTGATCCAGGTCGGAAAATAGCACTCGGTTTCGTATTTCAGACCGGTCCACGCGGGACGGTCATAGAGATACATCGAAACCTTGACGTCGTCGCCGTACTTTTTGCACGCAGGGAGATTCCGGATCTCGTCGAGGCAGGAATCCCACGTTTCGCCCGCGGTCATGCGGCGGTCCAAACTGACCGCGCAGGAATCCGCGACCGCGCAGCGCGACGGCGAGGTGTAAAAGATCTGCGAGCAGGTGATCGTACCTCTGCCCAGGAAACGCGCGTCCTCCCAGTGCTCGGGATTGTATTTCGGATCGAGCATCTTCACGAGTCCCTTGATCTCGTCCTGCTCCGTCGCCGTGTTCTCGTTCAGCGCGCGGACCTCGCGGAGGATGTCCGCCATCTTGTAGATCGCGTTGTCGCCGCGCTCCGGTGCGGAGCCGTGGCACGAAACGCCCTTGACGTCCACGCGGATCTCCATTCTGCCGCGGTGTCCGCGATAGATGCCGCCGTCGGTCGGTTCGGTGGAAACGACGAACTCCGGCGTGATGCCGTCCTCCTTATGGATGTACTGCCAGCACAGACCGTCGCAGTCCTCCTCCTGCACGGAGGCGACGACGAGGATCTTCGTGTCTTCCGGGATGAGGTTCAGGTCCTTCATGATCTTCGCGCCGTACACCGCCGAAACCACGCCGCCCTCCTGATCGGAGCCGCCGCGTCCGTAGATGATGTCGTCGGTCTCATAGCCCTTGTACGGATCGTGCTCCCAGTTTGCGATGTTGCCGATGCCGACGGTGTCGATGTGTCCGTCGAACGCGATGATGCGGCTGCCCTCGCCCATCCAGCCGAGCGCGTTGCCCTCCGGGTCGATTTCCGCCTTGTCGAAGCCGAGCGCTTCCATTTCGGCGATCGTGCGCCGGATGACGCCCTCCTCCTCGCAGCTCTCGCTGGGGATCGCGATCAGATCGCGCAGGAATTTCGTCATGTTCGGAAGATAGTCCTGCGCCGCCTTTTTGATTGCTTCAAAATCCATGCCGTTGTCCTTTCTTTATTCCTGATTGGGAGTTTTTGCGTCGATATAGGAATACAGGGTATATTTGCTGATGCCGAAGTATTTGGACACCCTGTCGCCGCTTCGCGTGATGAGGAACGCGCCCGCCTTGTTGAGGAACGCGATCGCCTTGATCTTGTCCTCCTTGTTCATCATGGCGACGGGCTTGCCGACCAGCTGCACCGACTGTTCGATGAGATCGTCGAGGAGCTCGTTGACCGACTGCGGAATGCGATCCGGCAGCTTCTTTTCCTCCTCCTTATGGTGCAGGATCGAGCCGACCGCGCGCTCCGCCATCAAGAGCTCGGTGATGTCGTAATTGATCGAAAACACGCCCTCCGGCACGCCGTTTTCGTCGCGGATGTAGACCGTGGAGCATTTCAGAATGCGTCCGTCGTGCGTGCGCATCAGATATCCCGCCTGGTCCTCCAGTTTTTCGGGATCGGTCTCCTTCAGCGCTTCGAGCACCACGCGGCTCGGACCGTCGCCTTTTTTGCGGTTCGTAACGTGTCCGTTTTCGATGATCGCCACCGTGTGCTCCTTGTCGCCGCTTTTCAGATCGTGCACCGCGACCTCGCAGTCGGAACCGAACTGCGCCGCAATCGCCTTACTGAGGCGCTCAAAAAAAGCCAGATCCATGTATCGTTTCCCCCACGTTTTCTCAATATATATTATAATCGATTTCCCGCCCGCGCACAAGAGGAAATCTGCATTTGTTTTTGATTTGCAAAAAAAGTTTTCGCATGCCCCGCGGCGGTTTTTCTTGCAATACGGACGCGGATGCGATACAATAGGAAAGAAGTAAAGCAAAGGAGAAACACTATGGAAGACGAAAGAGATCTTGTCACCTTTACCGATGAGGAAGGCAACGAGTTTGACCTTGAGGTCATTGATTATTTTGAGCACAACGGCAAGGAATATGCCGTTCTGGTGGACGCGGACCTGCCCGAGGAGCCCGAGGAGGACTTCGAGGTCTGCATCATGGAGATCATCGTAAACGAAGAAGAGGACATGGAAGAGTTCGTGCCCGTTCCCGACGATCTTCTGGACGAGCTGTTCGCGATCGCGGAAAAGCGCATGGAGTGCTGGGACTGCGACGCCGAGGACTGCGAGGGCTGCGACAAGACCGCCGATTGAGGGGGCGGACTGTTTTAATGAAAAAAGCTTCCCGGGCGGGAAGCTTTTTTTATTTACGGCGGCGCGGGGGGATGTTATAATGAATCATTGAGAACAAAAACGGGAGGTGCGTGATTTGATCAAAAGCAGTATCGTAAACGCCGTTCTGGACGAGGCGCTCAGAACCGGCGGAGATTTTTCGGAACTGTATCTTCAGGACACCGAAAGCAACACCCTGTCCATGATCGACGGCAAGGTGGAGAACGCGAACTATCAGCGCAAGGTCGGCGCGGGCGTGCGCGTGCTGAAGGGCACGAGAAGCGCCTATGCGTACACCGCCGACACGAGCGGGGACGCGCTGATCGCCTGTGCAAGGGCGGCGGCTTCCGCGCTGAAGGGCACGAAGGAGTTTGAAGCGAAAGCGGTCAACGTCGACCGGATCGGAACGCCGTGGGCGAAGATCCCGTTCTCGGAGATCGACAACGCAAAGCGCATCGCGCTGCTGCGCGACGGCACGAACGCCGCGAAGGCGTACTCGGATGAGATCACGCAGGTCGTGGCGAACTATATGGACTGCGACCACCGCACGTGGGTCTACAACAGCGAAGGCGTGCATGCCGAGGACCGGCGTCCGCGCTGCCGCGCCTCGATCCAGGCGGTCGCGATGGCGAACGGCGAAGCGCAGACCGGCGGAGATTCTCCCGGCTACGGCATGGGCTTCGAGGCGTTCCGGGAAAAGATCGATATCGAAAGATCCGGCCGCACCGCGGCAAAGACGGCGGTGACGATGCTGCACGCGCCGGAATGCCCCGCGGGCAAGGTGCCGGTCGTGATCGACGGCGGCTTCGGCGGCGTCATTCTGCACGAGGCGTGCGTACACGGACTGGAAGCGACCAGTGTGGGACGCGGCAATTCCGTGTTCTGCGGTAAGCTTCATCAGCAGATCGCAAGCCCGATTGTAAACGCGGTGGACGACGGCACGCTGCCCGGCGAATGGGGCTCGATGCACTTTGACGACGAAGGCAATCCCGCGCAGCGGAACCTGCTGATCGAAAACGGCATCCTGAAATCGTACCTCGTCGACATCCTCGGTTCGCGGCTGATGAACCACCCGGTCACCGGCAGCGGCAGACGGCAGGACTACACCTACGCCCCGACCTCGCGCATGACCAACACGTTCTTTGCGCCCGGGAAGGACGATCCGGAGGAAATGATCCGCACAATGGGCGACGGACTCTTCGCCGCAAAGATGGGCGGCGGCTCCGTGAACCCGCTGACCGGAGAATTCAACTTTGCGGTCGGCGAAGCGTACTGGGTGAAGGACGGCAAGATCCTGTGCCCGGTCCGCGGCGCAACGCTGATCGGCAAGGGTGCGGAGGTCCTTATGAAGATCGACCGGATCGGCAAAGAGATGTGGATGGCGCCCGGCATGTGCGGTTCCATGTCCGGCAGCATTCCCACGAACGTCGGTCAGCCGCGCATCCGCGTGAGCGAAATCGTCGTGGGCGGCAAAGGAGGTGCTCTGTAATGACATACGAACAGTTTAAGGACGCATGCTTCGCGCTTGCGCTCGAAAAGGGCTGCGAAAGCGCCGAAATCTATTCCGTCACGTCCGACGGGTTCTCCGTCAACGTTCTGAACGGCGAACTCGACAAATACGCGGTGGAACGCAGCAAGGGTCTGAACCTGCGCGTGCTGTTTGAAGGCAAGAGCGGGTATGCCTATACCGAGGTTTTCGAGGATCCGGAAGTCCTCGTCAACCATGCGATCGACAATGCCAAGGCGATCGAAAGCACGGATGAAAACCCCATGCAGGGCGCGTGCGAATATCCGGAGATCCATGAAAAGCCCAATCCGTTCGTCGATCTGCCCGAAGAGGAAAAGATCCGGCTCGCGATGGATCTGGAGCGCGACACGCTCGCCTACGATCCGCGCGTCAACCGCACGGAGTACTGCTCCGTGGACACCGGCGTCGTCGAAACGCATATCAGCAACACGCTCGGATTAAAGGCGAACAGCACGGAACGGTATTCCTACGCCGTGCTCGGTCCCATTCTCAAGGACGGCGACGAAGAGCATTGCAGCTTTGCGTTCAAGTTCGGACCGGAGATCACGGACTACGCCGGGATCATTAAGGAAAGCGTCGAGAACACGCTGCTGGAGTTCAACGCATCGACGGTCGATTCCGGCGAGTACCGCATCCTGCTGCGCAACGACGCCGCGGGCGATCTGCTTTCCGCGTTCTCGTCCATGTTCTTTGCGGAACGCGTGCAGAAGGGGCTGTCGCTTCTGACCGGCAAGCTCGGCGAAACGATCGCAAGCCCCGCGATCACGATCCTCGACGATCCGTTCGAGGCGGATAATCCCCGCGCGTTCGACGCCGAGGGCGTTCCCTCCGTGCTGACGACCGTAGCGGAAAACGGCGTATTGAAGAGCTATCTCTATAACCTGAAGTCCGCGAAGAAGGACGGCGTTGTTTCCACCTCCAACGCGGGGCGCATGGGCGCGGCGGGCGCCGTCACCACAGCGCCGAGCAATTTCTACATTGTGAAGGGCGAAAAGAGCTTCGACGAACTCAAGGCAGCGCTCGGAAACGGGCTCATCATCACCGAGGT
>JAEEGF010491362.1_pt1 | contig 32439 bp, 30 predicted proteins | sample 9134171 | NCBI WGS metagenome assembly JAEEGF01 (sample SAMN16246542, study PRJNA631951) | gut metagenome | biome: gut microbiome; feature: rumen; material: AP-attached | host: Bos | place: Iran: Karaj | collected 2018-10 | reverse complement strand
TGAGCAACAGTGAGATTGTCAACTATACAAATATCGCCCAGGATTGCGGTGTCTCATCAAAAACGGTTAAGGAATACTTCTGCATTCTGGAAGAGACGATGCTGGGATTCTTCCTGCCTTCCTACACTAAGGTGGTAAAACGCAGGGTTATCCAGTCTCCTAAGTTTTACTACTTTGACGTTGCCATTCCCAACCATCTGCTTCGCCGAATCCCTCTACAGCCGGGTACCGACGTTTATGGTCATGCACTTGAACATCTTGTCATTCAAGAGTTGCGTGCCTTTATGTCTTACCGCCAGCCATTGAAGTCACTCACCTATTGGCACACGCTGGACAACAAATATGAGGTGGATGCAGTCCTCGGTGATGCCGAGGTTGCTATCGAAGTTAAATCTTCCAAGAACGTCGGTTCGCATGATACCAAGGGACTGAAAGCCTTCAGTGAAGAATATCCCGAAGCAAAGTTGTACCTTCTTTCGCTTGAAGATAGGCCCCGCAAGTTCAATGGCGTGGAAGTATGGCCAGTCGAGCAATTTCTCAAACGCCTTTGGTCCGGCAAGATTATTTGACCGTATCCTCAAAGTGGTCCGTACCATAGCCGACAACGAAGGAATTTCAACAACTGATTCATCTGAGATTTCTGATAGGCATCCGCGCACAAGGCATCGCCGACGTACTCGACCGTTACAGCAGGGGCGCACATTGCCTCATCCAACCCTCGAGAGCCAAGCTAACCAGGCAACAATAATTTCTTAATATGTCAGAGATAATAGAATTATATGTGATAGAATGGATGGGACCTTATAAGTTCCTTCTGGCACGGTTATAAAAAACTTAAAGTTATGGAGATATTACATCAATACTATTACCGGAAGGGGTTGGCGACAACGAAGGCGGTCGCCTATGTGATACTGTCAGTGGCTTTGGTCGCTCTCGGTGTGTTCTGCTTTGCCCATTGGGACCTGTCGTTCCTGTTTGATGACTGGCATGGCTACGTGATAATCATTGTCTATGGCCTGATTACACTTGGCACGATACTATCAACTGTCGAAAATTTCCGGAGGACCGCTAAAGCCCGCCATGGTATACCCGCATTTGCCGTCGGCGCTGACTTCTTCGTCTTCTACGACAATGATGGCTTGGCCACAACGATACCCTTTGCTGACTGTGAACAAGTGAAGTTCAAGACTGTCTTAGAATTTCGCATCCCCACGCTTAAGTTCATCGTGAAATATCATGAAAAGACGGACCCTGAGAACACCCTTAGTTACGAAGTGAAGTTAAAAGAACTCGACCGTCCCATCAATGAGATTGACAAACAGTTGAAAAAAGTGTATCAGAAGTACAAGAAAACTCTTCCGGACCAATGATACTTATTGGCCGCATTAAAGCGTAAGGACTAAGAATGAGTATAGGCGGCAGCATGTTTTGAATCATTAGTGTCAGGTAAAAGCTCCGTTAGGAGCGAGCAGGGTATAGGCAGGGGTGTAACGAGGCGAAGCCGAGTGCAACCCCTGCAATCGTGAACATTGAAGTCTTAGCCCCATCGGGGCGGCAGTAACGTGCCGCCCCTAATGGGGCTATTATTCGTGTGTGGCGATTATTTACAGGAGTTCCGCTTCGCTACACTCCTGCCTATAACGTGACAGCCCTACGGGCTTAAAAGATTAGCTGATGATTTTGATTGTTTACCGGATACTAATCGTTCTGAATCAAATGCCTGTAAAACCAATGTTTGTCGGTTTTACAGGCATTTCTTCTCTTGCTATTTGACCTAAAGGTCTGTTTTTTTTATTGATAGAGGAAGCGTTTGATGGTTCTCTTCGGTGTTTTTTCGAAGGGTTCTGCCTTCATCTCCACTTTTGTGATTTTACTGTAAGCGGGTAGGGACTTGTTGGCTTCGTCGCGGATTTGTCCAGGGATAGCAGCCTTGGTCGCCTCGTCCATGTCCTCGGGGAATTCGGTGTAGATGAGTGCTGTGATTTTCCCGTCGCGGTCCACTACCAGGCACTCATCCACATACTGGCAGTTGGCCAAGACGGCTTCAACCTCTTCGGGGTAGATGTTTTGCCCTGAGGAGTTCAGAATCATCGACTTGATGCGTCCACGGATGAAGATGTTGCCCTTAGCGTCTATAATGCCCAGGTCTCCGGTGCGGAACCATCCGTCCTCGGTGAAAGCCGCAGCAGTGGCTTCGGGATTCTTATAATAGCCGATGGTGAGGTTGGGACCCTTGGCTTGGATTTCTCCTGGTATATGTTGCGGGTCATCGGAGTCGATACGCAGCTTATGGACGGCTTTCCCGCAAGATCCAGGCACAAATTTGGTCCACCACTCATAACCCAGCAGCGGGCAGGCTTCGGTCATGCCATAGCCCACCGTGTAGGGCAGGCGAATCTTCTTGAAGCACTGTTCGGCTTCAGGGTTGAGCGCAGCGCCACCCATGATGAAGCATTCCACGCTCCCGCCAAAAGCCTCAATCACCTTGTTGCGGGCTTTGCGGTAAATCAGTTTGTTCAGTCCGGGAATGGCCAGTAATGATTTCGCCTTCTCAAGCGCCGGTTTGATGGCGTTGGCATAGATTTTCTCCATTACCAGGGGCACCGTGACCACCATATAGGGCTTGATGTCCTTCATTGCCTTGAGCAGGGTGGTGGGCGACGGGGTCTTGCCCAGGAAATAAACGGTCACTCCATCGACGTTAGGATGGATGAACTCGATAGCCAATCCGTACATGTGAGCCAAAGGCAACATTGAAACTATCGTTTGGCCGGGAGTGTTCGGGAAGTGCCTGTTCGCGAAATCGTCGGTATCGGACATGGCGTTATAGGTGAGCATCACGCCCTTGGGGTTGCCCGTGGTTCCTGACGTGTAGTTGATGATGGCCAGGTCATCACCATTGTCGCCGGGATAGGACACCTGCTCGGGATACATTCCGTTGGGATATTGTTGTGTGAATGCTGCCTTGCGGTTGTTCCAGGCACTAGCCACATCCTCATCCTGGTGCCACAGCAGGTTGCCGTCCTTGACATTGATGGCCGCCTTGAGGTTAGGCATCTCGTCAGGGTTCATTTTTGTCCAGATGTCATCGTCGACAAAGAGCAGAACGCTGTCAGAATGGTTGGTGAGGGTGGAAACCGTGCTAGGATGAAAGTCGGACAGCAGCGGAACCGCCACACAGCCATTGACATTGATTCCCCAAAAGGTCATCGCCCAGCGGGCGCTGTTGCGGGCGCAAATGGCGATTTTATCCCCTTTGCCGATGCCGACAGCAGAGAAAAAGATGCGGAACCGCTCAACGTTGATAGCCAGCTGTGCATAGGTAAAAGAGTCGCCGTTGTAGTCACACAAGGCTTTTTGGGTCCAATGCTGGCGCACAGTGTCTTCTAGATTCTTCAGATAGTGCCTCATAAATATTTCGTTTTATCAAATAGTCATCAATTCAAGTAATCATCACAAAGGTACAACATTTTATTGAATTATTGCATAATACTGAAGATTTCTTTGCTTTTTAAACACTGTATATTCTATTGTCAATGTGCCAGCCACCATATTATTGAAGACTTTTTAGGGAGAACTGGCAATGATATTGTAATTATAATCATTATCTTTGCACCAAGACTAAAAAATGATGATTATGGGTGGTTATTGGTTGGTGATGGGGTTCCCTGTGGATAAACAGGAGAAGGGTTTTTAGATTATCGTCCATTCCAACCGTACGCCACTAACAGTTATTGTCGAATAAAATATCTTGGGTATGAAGTACTATATTGTTGATGCGTTTACGAGTGAGCCGTTTGGCGGGAATCCGGCGGGTGTCGTGTTGTTGGACCGGGATTTCCTTGCTGACGAACTGATGCGGCTAGTGACTGCTGAGTTGCGCTACAGCGAGACGGCCTTTGTGCAGCAGAATGGTGCTGCCGAGTTCACGGTGCGTTACTTTACGCCGAAGGGCGAGGTGGACCTGTGCGGTCATGCGACTATCGCTACCTTTGGGGTGCTGTGCCAGATGGGCATTTTGCGCGATGGCGATGTGTGCATGAACCACACGCTTGCAGGTGACCTTGAGGTGAGGATTGGTGAACAGGTGATGATGCAGATGGCGATGCCCCGCGTGATTGATAAGCGTGTAGATACAGAGCGCTTGCACGGTATCATGGTGGGTACCACGATGCCTGGTTGGCCAGATATACCCATAGAAATCGTCTCTACCGGTCTGCCCGACATCATGATGCCCGTGGCAACCGTGGATGAGCTGAATGCGATGCAGCCCGACATGGACGCCTTGAGTGAACTAAGCCGGGAACTGGAAGTGACAGGAGTACATGCTTTTGCGTTGAGTGAGGATGGCTATACGGCTCATGTCCGCAATTTCGGTCCATTGTATGGCATTCCCGAGGAGTCGGCAACAGGCACTGCCAATGCCGCGCTGACCCATTATCTGTACCGCAGAGGGCTCATTGCAGTGCCCTCCGCATGCCGTTTCCTGCAAGGCGAGACGATGGGACGTCCATCGGTAGTCGCCACCATGCTGGAAGACGACGGCACTATCTGGGTCGGAGGCAAGAGCCGCATCCTTGCTCAGGGTAATCTCATGTGCATTGACTAGCGCTGGGGCTTCTTTTCCTTCGAAAACTTGACGAGCACATCGACCACCTCGTCGAGGTCATCGGTGAGGGTGAGCAACAGGTTCTGATATTTGCCGGTTTCCATCAATTGTTCCAGCAGGGGGAAAACAGGCATCTCAGAACACCAGTATTCCTTGCCCAGGAATATCATCGGACTTGCAAATCCGAAGGAGAGATAATGGTTCTGAACCGCTTCCTGGAAGATTTCCTGCATGGTTCCCGCGCTACCTGGCGTGTAGATTAATCCGCCATAAGCCAGCGTGAGGATGTTGTCCTCTCGCACACTGTTATCAAAGAATTTGGCAATGTGGGTGGCAAATGGTGTTGATGGCTCGTGACCATACAACCAAGTCGGGATGCCCAGGCTTATATAACGCTCCTGCGGATATTTCTTCAACACGCGAAACGCCGAGTTCAGCCAGCCTTTATCCCTGAATGACGGGGTGGGGGAGAGCATGGCCATCGCTTCGTCCAGTTCTTCGCCAGTACGTCCAGCCATCCAGGCGCCTAGGTGGGTAGCTTCCATCGCTCCCGGCCCTCCACCGCTCAGCATGATGAAACCCTCCTCGGTGAGCCTTTTGCTCAAGACAGCGATATCGCGGAACATCCTATCGGTTCTAAGCATAGCATGACCACCCATAACGCCCACCCAGCGCTGCGGGTCGTGTTCCTCCATAAAAATCCTTAAAGCCGCATGAATGCCGTGGTCGTGCAGGCTGCGCGCCAACGATTCATTCGCACCAGGATCTTGCATCCCTGTAAACTGGTAATACTGGTACACCTTGCCGTCAAAGCACTTGCCGTAACTGTCCTCATCGTCAATCTTGAAACCCTCATACAACTCGTTGGCGTCGTACAACGTCTTGCGGGTCACACAGTAAGGCGTCTTGTCAAGATAGCCCATGATTTCCTTCACCTCGTTTAAGCCTGTATTGGTAATCATTTTGCAGTGGTCACGTTTTATCGGTTCATGTCTGTCGCAAAGGTAGTAAAAATTCCAGTTTTTTGGAAAATAATCATAGTTTTTCATGAATTGGCCTAAATTTCAGCAAAACTGGTTGGCTATTCGCATTATTTAGCTATATTTGCACCAACAGAACAATTAAAATCATTAAATATCATAAGAAATGAAGAAGATTTACACGACAATGTTGGCAGCCTTGTTGCTGTTGGGCAGTGGCTGTACGATGCTCGGTAATATGGGCATGGGCTCGGGTACCAGTGGCGAGAACGGCAACGGAACCCTGGGCGACGTGTTGGGCAGTGTGCTGGGCGGTGTGTTGGGCACCCTGGGGTCCCAGAACACCGTTGACGGTCTGTTGGGGCTGGTGATTGGCAGTGTCAAGATTAATGAGCAGGAACTGTATGGCGCTTGGTACTATACCGAACCTGCTTGCGCTTTCACTAGCGAGAATCTGCTTGCCAAGGCCGGTGGTGCCATTGCTGCCGCCAACTGCAAGGAGAAACTGTTGCCTGTTTATAACAGTGTGGGTATCAGCGCACAGAATACGCAGTTCCAGTTTACTCAGGATCACCAGTTCGCAGGCAAGATCAAGGGCATTCCCTTGAGTGGCTCTTACAGTTATGACCCGTCCAACGGTGCCATCAAACTGCAGACCATGCTCTTTTCTACCACTGCTTATATTACTCGAACTTCCAATGGTTTGGGACTCACCTTCGAGAGCAAGAACCTGTTGAAGATTCTCCAGGTGGCAGCTGCCCTGAGTGGCAACAGCACCATTCAGACTGTGGGTGACCTCAGTAAGCAGTACGATGGCGTGCGTTTGGGCTTCGAGATGGCTCCTGCACGGTAATTTGCTGTTGACTTACATTGATGACAGACGACCTCAAATCATTGTCCGATTGGTTCTATCGGGCGGTGCAGAGGTTTGTGTAGATGTTCATTGCCAGATTGAATATAAATAACATCATGAGGTGTGGTTTTGTTGATGAATATCAATAATTTGTTGAATTTAAAGCAAAATGCACAATGCATTGTGGTGTGATGCGTTAAAAAGTATATATATTTGCATCTCAAAATGGACAGCATCCTCAGGACATACGACCCTATTACCCTCGATGAGATGAGTGGTATCAAGCTGATGAACCGCACCGACACCAAATTTGTCACGACGGTTGACCGGCTCAAGGAACTGTTGATGATTGCCCATGACGACTATCGCGTTCAGGACGTTGACGGTAATCGCCGAGCCTTATACTACACCGCCTACTTTGACACGCCCGACAATAACATGTATATCGTGCATCAGAACGGTCATGCCGGACGCCAGAAACTCCGCATCCGCTCTTATGTGGACTCGGGGCTCAATTTCCTGGAGGTGAAGACCAAGAATAACCACGGGCGCACCAAGAAGAAGCGTGTTGATATGGTTGGTTTCGACCCAATGAACCCCGACCACGGCATCCGATTCTTGCGCCAGGATGACCAATACAGGAGTTATGACGGGTTCCTGCGCAAGCATTTGCGCTACGACCCGACCATCCTGACTGAGCATTTGGAAAATAATTTCAGGCGCATCACCCTAGTCAATAAGGCCAAAACCGAGCGCTTGACTATCGACAGCGAATTAAAGTTCCATAATCTCCAGACGGGTCGTGACCGAGATTTGACAGGACTTGTCATTATCGAGCTGAAACGCGATGGCCTGCAACCGTCACCCATCTTGGGAATGCTGCGCGATTTGCGCATCAAACCGTGCGGTTTCAGCAAGTATTGCATGGGGTCGGCATTGACCAACCCAGACTTGAAACGCAACAACTTCAAGGAGCGGCTGCGAATGGTGGAACGCTTCTTGTCGCGCGCTCAACTTCAATGAGATCAACATTAACTACTTAAGATAAAGAGAAAAAACACAACTATGAGAGTATTACAGGATTTTTCACCAATAGAGGACGGCGCCGAAGCGATACAGGATGTCGTGAGTGGTGTAGTCCCGAGTTTCAGATGGTTTGATGCCGCTGGAGTGACCGAGATGTTGTTGCGCTTCGGTTTCTTTATGGTGGTGTTGTTCTTTATCGTCTATTTCTTGTATTACCGCAAGACACATCGTCGCGACTACTTCTTTACACTCGTGCTGCTGAGCGTGAGCATCTTCTTCCTGATTTACCTGTTAGGAAGTGTGAAGGTGAAGATTGGTTTCGCCTTGGGACTGTTTGCCATTTTCGGCGTGTTGCGATACCGCACCGAGACGATTCCCGTGCGCGAGATGTCCTATATGTTCGGTGTCATCAGCCTTTCGGTCATCAATGCCCTTGCCGACTCGTTGAGTTTTGTCGAACTGCTGGTGCCCAATGTGGCGATAGCGTTGCTCATTTGGTTCTTTGAGACCTATGTGTTGCGCCGCAATCTGGCCACCAAACTGTTGCTGTATGACCGCATCGAACTCATCACGCCTGAGCGCCGCGAGGAACTTCTTGAGGATCTTCAGAAGCGCACCGGCTTGAAGATTACCAAGATTAATATTGGCTCCATCGACTTCCTCAAGGATACAGCCATCATCAAGATAGAATACGAGAACGATGGCGGAGGTGGAAGTCACGTGAACAACACGTTGAAAATTCAAAAGGACGAATGGCAAGAAGTAAAAGAAAACAACTGATAGCGTGCCTGATGCTGCTGGTCTGCTCAGCGCTTCTCCCGATACCATCGCTAGCCGACGATGCGGGGTTGATTGTTTCGGCAGGGACATCGCACAAGTTTAATAAGAAGTTGACTGCGGGTTTTGATGCGGAATTCCGTTCCCGCAACAACTTCCGTACCGCCGAGCGTGTTAGTCTGGAAGCCAACATGAGTTACAAGCTGCTGCCATGGCTCAAGGCGGGCGTCAGTTATGCCCTGCTCATTGAGAATAACCCGGAAACACTTACCTATCATGACGACAACAGTTACAACAACTGGCGTCCCAGTTACTGGGGTGTGCGTCACCGTTTCAACGTGATGCTCACTGGCAGCTACAAGGTGCAGCGGGTGGAATTGAGCCTGCGTGAGCGCTGGCAATACACCTATCGCCCGTCCAAGATGATTGACAATTTCGACTTTGACGAGGGCGAGTGGGAGGACCACGAGGTGAAGGGCAAGGGCAAGAACGTGCTGCGTAGCCGACTGCAGTTGGACTGGGACATTCCCAAATGCAAGTTTGACCCCTATGCCAGCGTTGAATTCCATACGAGCAAAAAGCTGGACAAGACACGCATAATTGCTGGTGTGAACTACGCATTGAAAAAGAAACACAATTTCAAGCTTTATTACCGTTATCAATTGACCAATGGAGACCCCAATATCCACATGCTGGGCATGGGATACTCCTTTAAGTTTTAAACCGCTATGAACAAGAGATTTCATTACTTTGGCCTATTGATGACGGTGGTTATGCTGGCATTGTCATCGTGCGTGAAAGACGATACCGACCTCGACGAAGTCATCAAGCAGTATCAGATTCAACCCGTTGAGATTGAGTTGGACTTCTCTGCTCTTGCCGAGGCTGCCGATGTGCCCGTTACCGATGAGGCTGATACAACTTATAACGACTATGTTGAGAATACTGATTGGAACAGGGTCGTCAACATCACCTTCAATGGCGAAACGGCCACTGTTGACGGCAGCGTGCCAGGCTTGGCCATTCAGCGCAACGGAGCCCATTTGACGATAACCAACATAGTAGGACCAATCAAGTTCGTTGTGAGTGGCACTACAGCCAACGGTTCGCTCAAGTTCTATGGTGACAAGCGCTTCCAGCTGTTGCTCAATGGCGCTAACATCGCCAATCCCACGGGTGCTGCCATCAACAACCAGGGTGGCAAATCCATGTATATTGTGCTCGCCGAGGGCTCAAATAACCATTTGACCGATGGAACTGACTACATCATGGTTGATGACGAGGACCAGAAGGCAGCGCTCTTCAGCGAGGGACAGATTATCTTCAGCGGCAAGGGCTCGCTCACAGTCAATGCCGTGGGGCGTGGCGGTATCCGCAGCGATGACTATATCCGTGTGAGGCCGGGTGTTAAAATCCATGTGAACAGCACGGCTCTCGACGGGCTGCGTGCAAACGATGGCATCACCCTTGACGGCGGTGTCATCAATGTGGAAACCTCTGGAGCGGGTGCCAAGGGTGTGCGCAGCGGCGGTCCCTTGACCGTTAACGGTGGGCGGCTCACGGCCATCAGTCATGGCGACACCAGGATTGAGGTCGAGGATGTTACCGATACAACGGCCTGTGCAGCGCTCTACTGCGACATGTTGATGACTGTTAATAGCGGGATTATCAGGCTCAAGGCGACTGGCGATGGCGGCAAGGCTGTCAATGCCAAGCAGAACGTAGTCATCTCCGGTGGTTCGCTTGAAGCTGTAGCAACGGGAACGGCCGAGGAGAAGAGTCCAAAGGGTGTGAAAATCGACGGCAACTTCAGCATCAGTGCCGGTTATTTCTATGCTTACAGCAAGCGCAGCGACCCTATAGACGTCTCAGGAACGACCGATGTCGCCGCGGGCTACAAGACTTTGGACCATGGTCCAAAGTTGTTGATTATCGCTTATTAACTGAACCTCAAGTTAAACGGGTTACTATCACAATATGAAAAAGCTTTTATTGTTGGCATTGTCGTATGCGGTGATAGCATTTCACGCATCGGCATTGAAAGGAGACGTGAATAACGATGGCGAGGTGACCGTCAGTGACGTGAATGTGGTCATCAATGCCATCGTGAACAATACTGGAAATCTGGACGTTGATGTGAATAAGGACGGAGAAATCACGGTGGGCGATGTGAACGCAATCATCGATATCATCCTTAATGGCCCCGTCATCGACGAAGTGGTCCCCAAGGAGATAGAACTGGACTTCTCTGAACTCAACGAGCCGAAGGAGACGTTCACCGATGATGAGGATGATCCTGATTTTGAGGACTATGTGGAGAATACAACCTGGTCAACAACTGTGATGATTACCTTTGACGGTGAGACCGCAACTGTGACGGGCAACTCCGCATCGATTATACCCTCTATCGATGGCGCTCATGTGACCATTACCAGCGCTGCCAGGCGAGTGCGCTATATTGTGTCAGGCACCACTACCAACGGTTCGCTTAAGTTCTATAGTGATAAGAAATTCCAGTTGCAGCTTAATGGCGTGGACATCACCAACCCGCATGGCGCTGCCGTCAATAATCAGTGCGGCAAGTCACTCTATGTCGTGTCTAACGAGGGTACAGTCAATACCCTGCGCGACGGTAAGAACTACGATATGGTGGAAGGTGAGGACCAGAAGGCAGCGCTCTTCAGTGAGGGACAGATTCTGGTCAGCGGCAAGGGCACCCTCAATATCTACAGCGTCGGCAAGCACTGCATGGCGAGCGATGACTTTATCTTTGTGCGACCGGGCAGCAAGCTCTACCTCAACAGCACCAGTGGCCACGGCATCAAGGCCAAGGACTATGTCCACATCAAGGGCGGTGTTATCAACATGGAAATCGCTGCCGATGGAGCTAAGGGCATCAACTGTGACAGCCTGGTTTACATCACTGGCGGACGCACCACCATCATTACAAGCGGTACCTCCAGCCTCGAGACCGATTCTCTTGGTAATGAACTGTCTACCGGATGTGCTGGTGTGAAGGCAGACTACAATATCACCATGACAGGCGGCATTCTTAATGTGAAGTGTACTGGAGATGACGCCAAGGGTATCAATGTGGCACAGCCTTTCCGCTTCACGGGCGGTGAGCTGAATGTGGTGCTGACCGGCAAGCAGGTGAGTGTGGCGCCCAAGGGCGTGAAATGTGACACCGACTGTATTATCAGTGGCGGCTCCTTTTACAGCTGCGCACCCAACGGCAGGGCACTTGACGTTGACGGCGAACTGACAGTTGCTGACGGATACACGACATACAACCACGAAGACAAACGCCTCTTGGAGATATACTACTAATCACAATCGAGTTATTGAATAAGAAAACACCTGATTTCATCGATGAAATCGGGTGTTTTTAAGTATAAATGTAATAACATACCGGTATTGCAAAAAAATAGTTACACATTATTAAATATAAAGCAAAAATAGTTTGCAATCAAAAATTATTATTATCTTTGCAGTTGGATGATAAGAACTCATGTGTATATATGGCTTATTATCAGCACGCTGGCGGTTCTTTCTGTCAGTTGCGGTCGTGTCCCCGACTATGACAAGCGTCTAGTCGAGGTGGATAGTATCGTGGCAACGCAGCCGGCTCAAGCCAAGGCGATTCTGCTGGATATGAACCCAAATGACCTTAGTGATGCCGATGAAGCTTATTACAACCTGTTGCTTACCCAGGCATGCTATATCAACTATGATGTCTTGACAAACGCCAACGACAGCATCATTCAACGTACGTTGGACTATTACGCTGACCATCAGTCCGATAAGGAGAAATATACCCGCTCCAATATCTATAAAGGTGCTGTTTCTCAGGAACTTGGTAGGGAAGATTCTGCCATGTTTTATTTTAAGAGGGCGGAAGTTTATGCCGATGAAAAGGACGATTTTAACCGTGGCTATGCCCAGTTGCGCATGGGTAGTCTCTATAAGCGGCACCATGCTTTTGATGGTCGTGACATTGAGAAGTATGAAGATGCTGTAGAGAGTTTCAGGAAGGTAAAAAACAACCACTACCTGATTATCAGTCTGAAGGATTTGGGAGGCCTCTATAGATATCGCAATGCTGAGAAAGCGGAGGATATTTTGAATGAAGCTATCTTATTGGCTAAGAATGAAAATGATACGGCGAATTATGTCCACTGTGTCGCTAATTTGGCTTATCTGTATTTCATGCAAAGTGCCAAAGTTGGTAAGGATTCATCGGCAATGGTTTTAAACAAAGCCTACCAGGAGTTGCAGCTGATTTTGAGATTAAATTATTTAGATAAGCTTGCGGATACTGAATATGCAACATTTGCTAGTGTATATGCTAACAAAGGTAAAGTGGATTCGGCTTCATTGTTCTTAGACTTGGCTGAGCGGCAATATGGTAGCGATCCATCTTTCTATCAATCGAATACCTACTTAGAGCCAATGAGTCAAATTGCTAAGGCTCGGGGTAATATGCGTGAGTATTATAAGTTGAGTCATGAATGTGATAGCGTATCTTTTTCTCTTTCCAGGGATTTAGGTGTACTCAAAGTCATGAACGCTGAAATAGATTGGGAAAAGCAATTCAAGGAGAAGCAGGATGCTGATCGTCGTGCTAGATATTATCTCATGGCTGGTATGATGCTGTTGCTGCTGTTGCTGGCATTGCTGTTCTACCGTCGGGCGCACCGTTATGACAAACTGGTGCTTGAACTAAAGGATCAGTCTCGCAATCAACTGCAGGATCTGTCTGGATTGCAAGGCAGTATCAACGAGCTGAAAATCAACGATGAGCGCCTCAAGAGCTTCATCTCTTCACACATGGGCATGATGCGTGAGATGATTGATGCCTGCTATCATGAGCCCAACAACCGCATTGCCGAGAATATGAAGCGCATCGTCAAGTTCCAGGACAGCAACCGGGAGAATTGGGTGAAGCTCTATGATTACATCGACATGGAGCACAACAATATCATGACACGAACCCGTGAACATTATCCTCAGCTCAACGAAAAGGACTTGTTGCTATTGGCTCTCACTTGCATGGGCTACTCTTATATCCAAACGGCAATCATCATGGGTTACTCCAATGCGACCAGCGTGAGTGTCATCAAGCAGCGCCTGGCCAAGAAGATGGGACTCGATTGTTCGCTCAATGAGTACATCGAGCGGAACGAAAAACAAGAAAACCCTGGCGAAAAGGAGTGAAAAAATGCTTTTTTTCGAGCGTTTTTTTATGGTGAGGCTTTGTATTATGAATTTTTTTTTAACTCATTGAAATTCAATTATCTAAAAAAACAATGTATTAGCGTGTATTACGAAAAAATTTGGTCATTTCGGTAAATGGCTGTAATTTTGCATCAGAAAAATCTAAACAGCATTTTTTATTAATCTAAACATTTGAAATTATGAAACGATTTTACATCATCACAATATTGGCCATCATCTGCAGTTTGTCTGCGATGGCTCAAAATAGACCGGATATGGCCCATCAGACTCCGGGTCGAGACCGAGATCAGTTTAAGGCCACTTTGTCAATGCCTAATGTGACGTTATCAAACAATTATATTACTGTAACTGGCATTTCAGGCTATTGGACAATGTGGATGACAGATGTGTCTGCAAATATGTATATGGCACCTGAGTCATTTGAAGGAGAGTTAGAACATTATCAGATTTCTGTTGATGTTCCTGAGGATATCAAATATTATCTATTTATTACAACCTCGGCTGGGAATACGTACAAATGGTCCGTATTTAGAGGTTATACAAATCTCATAGTAGGTGGTGAAATGCCATCAAGTAATACGGATTCATTGTTATATTTGATGTTCCCAGACTTACTAATGTAGAAGAATGTTTAGATTTTATAATAATTAGTAATCCTTAGGTTTAAGAGAGGAAAACACACATTTCATCATCCAAATAATTACCCGTCACCATCCTGACGGGTAGTTGTTTTTTATACCCCCATATGAATATCTGGCTTTCTTTTGCTGCATGAGGCGGTTTTGGGATTTCTCACGAGATGCCCTATCAAGTGTTTCATGCATGATGACAATCATTCCAGTGAGAATGACCGTGTGCCGCCAATCAAGCCAGGCAATCTCATTGTGTTACCGTTATTAATGGTTTTTTTGGAAGAATTCACATTCCTTTTCACAACTATGTGAAAAATAATAGTTACTTTTGCAGATTGTAGCCCCAGGCATCGCGACCGGGGTTTGCAAGGCAAAAGTCAATCGACGACAATAACTGAAAAAGATAATGATTAACCTGAGTGTAAATGTCAATAAGATAGCTACTTTGCGTAATGCGCGAGGTGGCAATATACCTAATGTCCAACAGGTGGCGATGGACTGTGAACGGTTTGGTGCCGACGGCATCACCGTGCATCCCCGCCCCGACGAGCGCCACATTCGCCGCAGTGACGTGTTTGCACTGCGACCCTTGGTGCGCACCGAGTTCAATATCGAAGGCTACCCCAGCGAGCAGTTCATGGAGCTGGTGTTGTCGGTGCGTCCCACCCAGGCGACATTGGTTCCCGATGCCCCCACGGCGCTTACGTCGTCGGCTGGCTGGGACGTGTTGCCCAACATGGAATTCCTCACTGGCATCGTGGACCGCTTGAAGGAGGCTGGTATCCGCACCAGTATCTTTGTGGGTACCGATTTGGACAATATCCGTGCCGCTGCCCGTACGGGAGCCGATAGGGTTGAACTTTACACTGGGCCGTTTGCCGAGGAGTTTGACGACGACCCTGAACGCGCCGTCGCTCCATTCGCTTCTGCCGCTATGGCTGCCCACAGCGTCGGTATGGGCCTCAATGCCGGTCATGACCTGAACCTGCACAACCTCAAGTTCTTCCAACAGCATGTGCCTCACCTCATGGAAGTCTCGATAGGCCATGCGCTCATTGCCGATGCCCTCTACTTGGGCCTTGAGGCCACCATTCAGGCTTATAAGGACTGCTTGAAATAAAACAGTGATTTTCACGTTATAATAATAAAGAAAGATAGAAACAATTAGCAACGCAATAACCAAATAAGATTAATATGTCAATTCTCAACATGATTCTCGCCCAAGTGACGCCTGCCGACACGATGATTCAGCAGGCCACCGACACCCTGCAGCAGGCTATGGACACTGCCGCTCAGGTAGTCACCGACAGCGCAGCTGCCATTGCTGCCGCCACAGCCCCCGTTGCCGAGGCTGCCGAACCCATTGTCAAGGAACTCTCGATGTGGGAACTCATCAAGGCAGGTGGCTGGTTCATCATGATTCCCCTCGCACTGCTGGCCATCGTGAGCATTTACATCTTCTTTGAACGCTTGTTCGCCATCAACCACGCGAGCCGTCAGGACAGTTCCTTCATGGACCGCATCAAGGAATACATCCACCGTGGTGAGGTGGACCAGGCACTCAAGCTGTGTCAGGACACGAACACTCCTTATTCCCGCATGATTGAGAAGGGTGTCACCCGCATCGGTCGCCCCATGAACGATGTCCTTGTCGCTATCGAGAACGTCGGCAACATGGAGGTTGCCAAGCTCGAGAAGGGTTTCAGCTGGCTCGCCACTACTGCCGCTGGTGCTCCCATGATTGGTTTCTTGGGCACCGTTATCGGTATGGTACAGGCCTTCTTCCAGCTCGCCAGTGCTGGTAACAACAGCAACGTCACCATCCTTGCCAGCGGTATCTATCAAGCCCTGGTGACCACTGTCGCCGGTCTGATTGTGGGTATTATCGCATTGTTTGCCTACAACTTCCTCACCTCGCGTGTCAACAGGGTGATGAACAAGCTCGAAGGCAAGACGATGGAATTCATGGATCTGCTCAACGAGCCGGCCAAGTGAGTTAGACTTTAGGGAAACGCAATTTTTTGCCTCTCTGATAACCGAAAACTGAAAACTGACAACTGAAATATGGCACTCAAGAGACAACACCAGACCCTGTCGATGTTCAGCATGGCGTCGATGACCGACATCATCTTCCTGCTGCTCATCTTCTTCATGGTCACTTCGACGTTTGTCTTCCCTTCGGCACTGGAGGTCAATCTGCCTCAGAGCAGTGAGCAGACCGCTATCAAGCCCTCCACCCGCATCTATGTTGACAAGAGTCTCAACATGTATGCCACACAGACCAACGACATTGGAGAGACCGACCTCATGCCGATAGCCCCCGAGCAGCTCGAAGGCTTCATGCAGGCTCTCAAGGCCGGTAACCCCAACGAGTTTGTAGCTGTCTATGCCGACGAGGAAGTGAGCTATGGCAAGATTGTCGAGATTCTGGACAAGGGCTCTAAGCAGGGCGTGAAAATCGTCCTCGCCACCAAGCCCAGCGAGGCTACTTTCGGTGGCCCCGTCGCCGACCAGCAGCCCGTCACCGAGCCTGTTCCTGTCGCTACCAACAACCTTTAATCATGCGTCACCACGATGGAAGAAAATCGCCGCAAAAATAGCCTCTGGGCCTTGTTGCTCACCCTGCTCATCACAGTGGGGACTATGGCGCTGTTGCTGCGTTTCTCGTTGCGCTACGAGCAGGACCCCAATATGCCTGACATCACTCAGCTGGCACAGGATTCCATCTTGTTTGGAGGTGAATACGTGATGCTGGGCAACACGCTCGACATGCTGCAGAACGACTTGATGGACCAGCAGGCCGCTGACCCCAGCGCCGCGCCCGAGGAGGGTGATGACCCCGACATTGATGCCGAGGACATGGAGGACGCCGGAGAAGCGACCCAGAAAACGCCGCCAGTGGTCACCCAGAAGGCCGAATCGCCTCACAAGGTGAAGGAGCAGCCTAAGGAGCCCGAGCCCAAGAAGTCAGGACCCACCAAGGAGAATGACAAGAAGGTAGAGAAACCCAAAGCCAAGGCCAATACCGCCGAGGCACAGGAAACCAAGTCCAAGCAGCCGAAACCCGAGCAGAAAAGTTCTACCAGCAATGCCACCGACAACAGGGTGAAAAACGCCTTCGGTTCAGGCAAGGGCAATGGCGGTGGACAGCAGGGAGCGGCAAGTGGCAACTCCAGCCAGGGCGTCCTCGCTGGCAAGCCCGGCATCAGCGGGCTCGTCGGCTACACCCTCGACTACTGGGCCAAACCCGTGCCCAACAGCAAGTGGTCGGGACGAGTTGTGGTGCGTGTCACTGTCAACCCGCGAGGACAGGTCATCAAGGCGAGCGCAGTGAGCGCTACAGGAGACCTTGCCTCGCATCCCGAGGTGCGTCGGGCCTGTGAGCAGGCCGCTCTCAAGTCCCGATTCTCGGTGCCCAAGAACACCATGACCGAGGGCATCGGCACCGTTACCTACATCTGGCATTAACACAAGGCGACAATCGCCTCTCATATCAAGAACCGTCCCTATGGCAGCAATAGGGGCGGTTTATTGATAGATATGCTTGAATGACTGAATTTATTTTGCGGTACAGACTGGAATGATTATCTTTGCTTGACAATTAACAATAGCGCCACATCCATGAGCAATTACTTCAAGCAGACCAAGCAAGAAACCATCATCTACACGATTGTGTGGTTTATCATCTTCTTGGCACCCCTCTCGGAGTTTATCGTCAATTATGACCCCGAGCATCCGTTTTGGATCAAGAATGGACTGCTTGACACATGGAGCCACATGCTGTTTTTCTTTGTCGCTTTCCTTATCCACAACCATATCCTGGCCCCCATCTTGGTCAAGCACAAGAAAGTGGCTAAATACATTGTGGCATGTGTCGTCGTGATAGCTCTGTTCCAAACGGCCCAATGCGTCCATAAGCCCGATCACAAGCTTCAAGAACCTCAGACCGAGAGCGCCTTTGATTATGAGCCTCCACCTCCTCCTAACGGGCGCCCTCCCATCCACAGGCATGACATCACGATGTTTATTCTGGTAATTATGATGTTTGGTGCCAATTTGGGCGTGAAGACCTTCTGCCAGGATGAGGAAGAGAAAAAGCATCTTGCCAAGCTCAAGGAACAGAGCCTCAAGCAGGAACTCGACTACTTGCGCTACCAGATCAACCCCCATTTCATCATGAACACGCTCAACAACATCCATGCCCTGGTTGATATCGACCCCGAACAGGCTAAGGACAGCATTGTGGACATGTCCAGGATGATGCGCTACCTACTCTATGAGAGCGACAGGCACTGCGTGTCGCTCAACAGCGCCATTACCTTTCTCAAGAAATACCTCAACCTGATGAAGTTGCGCTATATGGACACCGTGAATATCAACCTTGACGTACCCTCGTCCTGCAGCGATGATGTGGCACTAGTGCCCCTGGTGTTCATCCCCTTTGTGGAAAACGCCTTCAAGCATGGTGTAGGCATTGGCAAAATATCGACCATCGATATCGACATTGAACACAAGAACGGACGACTCCTGTTCCACTGCCATAACACCAAGAGCGGCGTGAAGCACGAGTACGGTGGCGTGGGACTGAACAATGTCACCAAGCGCCTGGAGCTCATCTATGGCAGTGACTACACGCTCGACATCAGCGACGAGGAAGACAGCTATGACGTGCGCCTCGACTTGCCCGCCAAATGTCCCGGGGACTTCAAGTCGCGCACTGACTCTGACGAAATAAACCGCTAAACTCTCAGATTGACAATGATTAAGTGTATTGCTATCGACGATGAACCGCTGGCCCTCAAGAAGCTGGTGACCTATATCAAGAAGGTTCCGTATCTGGAACTCGTGGCAGAGTGCCGCAGTGCCATTGAGGCGCAACAGGTGATTGACCAGCAGCAAGTTGAGGCCGTCTTTCTTGACATCAACATGCCCGACCTCAATGGTTTGGACTTTGCCAAATCGCTGGAGAAGGACCAACGACACGGCCCCGTCATGGTGTTCACCACCGCCTACAGCGAGTATGCCATCGAGGGATACAAGGCCAATGGTGTCGGCTATCTACTCAAGCCTTATAGTTTCGAAGAGTTCAAGGAAGCGGCCCAAAAAGTGCGCGACATCTGTGAAATACGCCAGCAGTCCACGACCGAAGTTTCTGCCGAAATCGACAACGACGTCATTTACGTCAAGAGCGACTACAGGATTGTCCGCATCAGCATCAACAGCATCCGCTACATCGAGGCGATGAGCGAGTACCTCAGGATTACTTGCGATGACAGGGACAAACCCGTCATCGTCCTGCTCAGCATGAAGAAGATTGAGGAACATCTGCCCGTTAATAATTTCATGCGCATCCATCGCTCCTATATCATCAACCTGAGTAAAATCAGCGAGGTCAAGAAAAACCACGTTGTCATCGAGGGTGGCTTCTCACTCCCCATCGGCGACAACTACAAGGACGTCTTCATGAGCTACCTCAACAAGCGCATCCTCACCAAGTAACCCCCATCATCTCATATTAGACCATCTCAAGCTGGCTGCCCCCGTTCTCGCATGTGGAGGCTGCTGCAAAGCAAATGTCTCTTGAGATGAATCGCGCTGCGCGCGAGAAATCAAATAAAGCTATAATAAATAGTACCCGTTGGCGGGATTATAGAATCGATTTATTTGCCAGTCAATTGACACCCGAAGGGTGGCCTTTGTGTACCCCCCGATAAATCAGGCAGCAGAGCAGAGCGAAGGTGGCTGATTCATCGGGGGCATAATGAACCATGACCTGTCGCTGAAGGCGACCCCTTCAACATGGGCTAGATCGAATGGGGTCGTTTCCAGCGACGAGGATAGTATTGCACTTCCGTGGGTGATGCAAACCACTTCGCTATCACTCAGCGGTTTATATTACCCACGGTTACTCAAATGACCGCCCTTTGGGCGTTTTTGCCATAGTCACCTAGGCATTTTCACGTACACTCTACCTACTTGTACAATTAATTCCGCTAACGGGTAGTATTAAGCATTTTTTCAATAACACCCATCGTTTTAAGACAAAACGGTTGAAGTACTTAATACCAGAATGATAAAACTCTGGATAAGCACTAGCACTAGCGCCTCATTAATCATCGAAAAGTAAAAGAAAGTGAGTGTTTAGATGTAAAAAACGCTTTCTTCGTGTAGTTTTTTAATACCCGAGTGCGTCTAATGATTGAATACGAACCAATAGACACGGGGCCATATGGAAACAAAAGAATTAAGTAACTTGAACAGAGATGAATTGTTCAAGGTGCTCAAGGACAAGTGTAAATCAATTGTAAAACGCGACCTCTACTGCTGGCTTCTATGCAGCATCTTAGTAATACCACTCTTGTTCTCCACGGCGCAAAGATTATTAGATGGCCCTGTGAGCATCCCTTACTACATATTTGGGATAGTTATCGTTTGCTTGGGAGTATGGTCATTGTTGTTCAATGTTCGGTATCTCGACAAAGTTGACAAGATTGGCGCTCCAGGTCAGTTATTGTATTGGTTTGTAAAGAGGCCCCGATACAACTTGATATTTTGGCTTATTCTTTGTGTGTTTATTTCACGACATTCTTCACCGTCTTCTCATGGTTCAAGTTTTGAGGATTATTTGGCTGTGTTCATTTGCTTTGTAATCATTGCATTAATCGTTTATCGTGGCGCTCCTTGGTTGATACGTAAAGAAAAGGATATTATAGAGCAACTTATAGAACTTGTTAAGAAGAAATGACCTCCGTCTTCCCAAGGCATACGCGGTTGAACAACTTTTCCAAAATTATAAAAGTCAGGACGAGTACCAGCGCCTCATGAATAATGAATCACCGAAATCTAAAAGAAAATGAGTGTTTATGGCGAGATAATCGCTACCTTTGCGTGAGTTTACAGAAAGATAAATCGGAATTTATATGAAGAAAAGTATTATCATAGTCCTACTTGCATCCATTGGAATTGCAACGCAAGCACAGACCACTGTCAAAGGTCACGTCATCAATGAGCAAGGTGTCAGTGTAGGGTATGTCAGCATCGGCATCGAGGAGGACAGTGTGGGCGTTATCTCTGATGCGCAGGGGCAATTCACGCTAACGGTACCCGCAGGGCGCAAGGATGAACTGACCTTTACCCACGTTTCCTATCAGACGGCGACGATTCCCTATGCGACTTACGCCGATGGACGGGAACTGACCGTGACGCTACGAGACAAGTTCGTCGAATTGGTAGATGTCGTAGTTGACGGCAATAAGAACAAGCCGCAAACGCTGTCAGGCAAGTCATGGATAAGTATAGGCAAGGCTGCTTTCGAGGGCGACTGCAAGGGCGACTTGGAGTGGGGGCCAATCTTCAAGAAAAAGAAAGACTATCTGCTGACTGACATCATTGTATCCATTGACAAGTGCGAGTACGAGGAATGTCTGTTGAGTTTTAACTGCTACGAGATTCGGGACAAGAAATTTGTCAATGTACTAAACAAGCCAATCTACAAGTGTGTCACTCCTGCAGACAATGGGAAACAAATATACGCCAGACCTGAGGAGTTCGTCGTGCTGAAAGGAAAGAAGAAATATTGTGTCACAATCAGTGTTGTCGACATCAAGGGAAAAGGTCGGCTCTCTTTCCCTGTCAACTTCAAAAGCAGCTATGCCCGCAACAATGTGAAAGGGAAGATGAAGAAAATCCCTGGCTGCCCTATGATTGTCGTTAAAGGCTATGAAATAGAGTAAATTCCAATTTATTGTCGTCTTTTCCCAGCAAAAGCGGTTGATTCACTATTGTGGTGAATCAACCGCTTTTTATTCTCATGGTCAACGAGCTGCAGACCTTAATTAGACTTGCGTTAAACAGCGAGGGACGCAGTAATGAGCCGGGCTGCGGTGGTGGTGCACACGTCGGTGCCGAGACGCTGTGAGAGACGGTTATAGCCGTCGAGCATAGCGGCGCGCTCAGATGTATCACCGAGCAACTGCGTCAAATGACTATCGATGGAATCCACGGTGCAGAGGTGCATCAGCAACTCGGGAATGACAGGTTCATCGGTGATGAGGTTGGGCAGGGTAACGTATTTCCCCTTTAACAATCGGCGATAGAAATTATAAGACCACTTGCTGCCGTTGAAGCGGTAACAGGCGACTTGCGGTGCGCCCAGCAGCGCGGTTTCAAGGGTAGCAGTACCCGAGGTGACCAACGCAGCACGGGCATGATACACAAGCGGATAAGTGGCGTCGCGCAGCACTGGCACGGCTTTGCTGCCCATGACTTCACGATAGAGGTCGTCTGCAATGCTCGGTGCTCCGGCAATGACAGCCTGATACTCGGGATGACGAGAAGCCGCCTCAAGCATGAGCGGCAGATTGTCGCGGATTTCCCTCACGCGGGAACCTGGCACAAGAGCTATAATGGGCTTGTCCGAAAGGCTGTTTTGTTCGATGAAATGGGCAAAATCGGGGAAATCCTTGCTGGCTTGAGCGACTTCCTGAACAGTGGGATTTCCAACATAAGTCGCCTTATAACCACGCTCCCTATACCAATCGGGCTCAAAGGGCAGAATGCAATACATATAATCGACATAACGCCGAATGTCCTTGACGCGCCATTCTTTCCACACCCACACCTTGGGCGAAATGAAATAATGCACGGGGATGCCCAAGTTGTGGGCATATTTCGCCACTTTGAGATTGAACGACGGATAATCTACCAGAATCAACGCATCGGGCTGCCACTCGTCAATGGCATGACGCACAGTACCCAGGAAACCGAGAATTTTCCCCAAGTGCTTGACAACATCAGCAAAACCCATATAAGCCATGTCGCGATAATGGATGATGGGCTCGACGCCGGCCTGAGCGGCCATGAGGTCACCACCCAGGAAACGGAATTCGGCAGACGAATCCAATTGTTTGAGCGATGCTATCAGGTGAGCGGCATGCAGGTCGCCCGATGCTTCACCAGCGATAAGGAAATACTTCATGGTTCACGGCGTTTTAAGGTGATGAAATCAAACTCGTAGGCGTTGCGGTGGTCGCTCACATGGTGCTCGCGGCTCACCTCCTGCCACTCGTCCATAATGAGGGCAGGGAAATAGACATCGGCACTTGCCCAACGGGCATGAATCTGCGTCAGGTGCAGCACATCCACCAGCGGCAATGCCTGCTCATAGACCTGCGCTCCTCCGATGATAAAGACGGTATCAGTCGCGGAGGCAGCAATGGCATCCTCCAAACTATGTACCACTGTCACCCCCGGGTATTGCCAATCAGCATTGCGGGTGATGACAATGTTCTGACGGCCAGGCAACGGACGACGGGGAAATGACTCAAATGTCTTGCGTCCCATCACGATGCTGTTGCCCATCGTCACCTCCTTGAAGTGTTTCATGTCGGCGGGCAGGTGGCACAACAAGTCGCCCTGGCGTCCGATGGCCCAGTCGCTGGCAACAGCCACTATAGCGTGAATGGATTTCATTTTCAATTGTTGTTACTGATTTGCATCTCCTAGATAATCTAGTTAGACCGAGACGACGCCCTTGATAGCGGGCCAGGGATCGTAGCCCTCAAGGGTAAAGTCCTCATACTTGTAGTCATCGATGCTCTTAACCTCGGGGTTCAGCACCATGCGGGGCAACGGGCGTGGCTCGCGAGACAGTTGCTCCTTTATCTGGTCAAAGTGGTTGCGGTAGATGTGGGCGTCGCCGAAGGTGTGGATGAACTCGCCCGGCTCCAGTCCAGTCACATGGGCGACCATCATGAGCAACAGGGCATAGGACGCGATGTTGAACGGCACGCCCAGGAACAGGTCGGCACTGCGCTGATACAGTTGCAGACTCAATTTGCCCTGAGCCACATAGAATTGGAACAACGAGTGGCAAGGCGGCAGTTTCATCGTGGGCACCTCGGCGACATTCCACGCGCTGACCATGATGCGGCGGCTGTCGGGCGTGTTTTTTATCTGGTCGATGACCTGGGCTATCTGGTCGATGGTGCCGCCATTGCCGTCGGGCCAGGCGCGCCACTGACTGCCATAGACGGGACCCAAGTCACCGTTCTCGTCGGCCCATTCATTCCAGATGCGCACGCCGTGCTCCTGCAGCCAGCGCACATTGGTGTCGCCACGCAGGAACCACAGCAATTCGTAGATGATGGACTTGAGATGCACCTTCTTGGTCGTGAGCAGAGGGAAACCGTCGGCAAGGTTGCAGCGCAACTGATAGCCGAACACGCTGCGCGTGCCAGTCCCGGTGCGGTCCTCCTTGTCCACACCATTTTCCATCACATGCTTGATTAGGTCAAGATATTGTTTCATCGGGTTATGTTTAGTCGTTGTTACCAGTTAAAGATGTTGCGCAGCACCCACCAGAGCAATACCATAATGAGAAAGAGCCAGATGAGCAACTGCGAATTGAGCCGAAGATATAATTTCGGATTGCGAACACGCTGCGACTCGGCATAGAGGCATATGGCAATCCATGGAATCGAGATGAGAAGCAGTGCATTGTATTTGAACGCTGCCACCACATCGCCGTTGAGCAAAGCATGAATAGCGCGCTGACTGCCGCAGCCAGGACATTTATATCCTGTGAATTCCAGGAACGCACACTTCGGGAAAAATCCCGACGAAGACGGGTCAAGTGCATAGTACACCACGCCCATCACCATTACTACGACTATCGCGACAAGCAGCAAAAGTCCGCGCCGCATCGTCCTCGTCATGTTATGCGCAGATTAGAGTGTACAGGAGCGGCCTCCAGACGACACCCACCACGATGGCTGCAATCGTCCACCACATCGAGGTCTCGCTAGCACTCTTGGCACCATAGAGGTCACCTGCCTTATAGAGTTTGGTCACCTTGTTGGCGTAGACAATAGCCACAATGCCGAAGGGCACGCAGCACAGCACGGTCGCCACGATGGCCCACACCAGGTTAGTGGAGGGACATGGCTCGTCGATGAGTGGCTCCTCACCGCATTGCGGCTGCAGAGGGCTGCCGATTTGGGCTTGGGTGGTTTCCTCAATGGGTGTTCCTTGGGTGATTTCCTCGATGGGAGTTCCTGTAGTAACCGCCTGTGGCTCAGGTATCGGTTCACCGACCATTTCATACAAACCCTGCAACTCGGGCAACTGGGTAATCTTCACCCAGTCACTGAGCCCCTCATGCCACACATAGGCTGCTGACGTGAGCCCCATCTCCTTGAGTGCATCAAGGTCCACAGGCCCCGATTGCACGCCTTTATGATTAATCCAGTACTGCATATCACATCTGTGTTAATTTCTTGATTTTGCAAAGATAATACTATTTTTTCTCAACCACAATCAAAAATAGATTGTTATCACAACCCGTCATGACGCCATCAGCCTAGAAGTCGCTAAAGAACCTTGGCCTGATGAGCAGACCGATGCGTATTCTCGAGTGATACTGGTCATAGTCCAGCATGTGCTCACCGTAGCCATTGTAATACTGAATCATGATAAACTGGTTGGAATTGTGATTGATTCGGTAACCCAGTTGCACAATCGTATTGAAATTCAAGTTCCAGCCCTTGCGCTTGACAAGCGTCATGTCGAGCACCCATTTGTCATCATGGCTCCTCGCCTGGAAACCAGCCTGATAGAGTCCCATATACTTGAGGATATCCCGGTTATATTTTCCGTCAACGATAGGAATCCAGTACTTGGCATGCGCCATCAGGTAAGGCGAGATATAAGCCTCACCTGCCAACGAAATCTTGTTCCAGCTGCGCGAGGCGATGCCGTCACGGCCATTGGACTCATGCTCGGCCATCAGCGTGAGCTTTCCCAGCAGACGGTTTTTCATGATGATATGCTTGGAAATACCGATACCGGGGTTGAAGTTCAAATCATAGAAGGGCAGTGAATTGCGGAACACGTGCCATATTGCTTTTTGGGTATAAAACAGATACAGGTAGGTGTGTCCAGGGAGCACACTCTTGGTGAGGCGCTGCTGGAAACTGATTTGGAATTTCACATCGCTATTGTAGCCGTTAGGTTTACCGCCCAAAACAGTACCTCCCACAAAATATGTATCCTTGTACAGGCTGAAGTAAGGTCTGTTGTCAAGTTCGGCACGGATACTATCGGCGATTTCAGTACTTGACTTTTCAATAGCGACAATTTGCCCCATTGCGGGCATAAGTGCCGCCACAAACAATGTGGCGAACACTAAAAAGGAACGTCTGATCATCGTAATAGTAGTAATGGTTTGTGAAGACAAAAGTAGTTAAAAAGATTGAAAACAGACTTCAATCCTCACACATTTTTTTGTATTACGATTCCGTATCTTGACCTTTTAACCCATCAGCCACATCAGGAGATACCAGATTGGGGGCACGGCTAGAGCAGGTAACATATTGAGCACATGGCAATCCTTGATACGTAACAGCGACAAACCTGAACCAGTGATGAGCAGCCCACCCACGATGAGCAATTCGGCCATCAGCGCCTCGCTCACAGCCGTGCTAGACAGCATTGCAACGGCATAGAACATACCCTGCCACAAAAAGAGCACAGGTGCCGCCAGCAGCATCCCGACACCGTAGGTAGAGCCAAAAATGGTCGCTGTCACAAAGTCGAGCGTGGCATTGGTGAACAGAAAAGTATGGTCGCCCTGCAACGCACTGATGACGGGACCCAGCATTGACAAGGGGCCGATGCAATAGACCAACGTCGCTGTTGCCAGCCCATCGGCAAGCCGCGTCTCACCGCCGCCTTTGCTCCGGCGTTCCACTAGCCGATGAAAACGCCCGTCGATGTCGAGCGCCACGCCCACCACACTGCCGATGGCCATGGCCGCGATAAACAGCACGGGGTACTGGCTCTTGGGCAGATTTGTGACCACGGCGTTCAGCCCGATGGCAAAGCACGCCAGCCCCAATGCGTCATAGAGCACATTCTTGTATTTCTCCTTGATTCCTTTGTGCAGTGCCACTCCGATGAGTGTTCCTGCCACAATCGTACAAGTATTGACAATCGTTCCAATCATAATAACATTACATTCAATAGGTCATACCAAAAGTCCATAGTGGAATCTGGTTCCCCGCTCCAATTTCCAAATCATCTTTCACAATGAAAGAATTCTGCACATTCTTGATTTGACGACCGCTTTTTTTCTTCCCGCCCACTTCAAAGGTAATATCCCCAATTTCGAAGTCGGCTGTTCTCGAAGCAATAATGTCGCTGGTGACTCTCATCTGGTTGTAAAAGAATGTCTCACGGATGTTCCCAATATCAGTCATCGCACCACCCATTACAAAGGCAAGATTGGAATTGTCGAGATACACTTTCTCAACCTTGCCTAATCCCCTGATTCCTCCTGTGTCATCCCGCAATTGTCCTATCATGCCAGCCTTTTCCATATAAACGAAATAGTCGGGTAACACATTCCGGCTCACACCCACAACTGTGGCTAGGGTATCCATCACAGGTTTGAAGGGCACACTCTTGGCAATGATGCTCAACAGATGGCGCAGTTTTCGTCCTGTTGCCACGGTCATTTTTGCGTACTGGGGGATATCTATGTCCATGGTCTGTTCCACAATCTGGTTAAGAATCATTTCAAACTGCGGATCGTCACCAAATGGGTAATACCCATGTTGCAGGTACTCGTGAAACCAAGGCAACGGATGTGCCACACCATCCAATTTCACCTTGCAGGCCAACACATCATCTAATGTGGCAATTGGAAATGACAAACCATGAAACAGTGCCAAATATTCTCGAAATGACAAGCCCTGCATCCTATAAATTGGTGCCCTGCGGCTCAAATCTGCTTCACCGTGCGTGATATCCAGAATCGATGACCCGGTGAATGAGACATTCAGGTCAGGATGGCTATCATAGATTTGCTTAAGCTCCTGTGACCAGTTACTATATTTGTGAATCTCATCAATGAAAAGATGCTTGCCACCCTCACGCACAAACTCCTCGGCCACATCTATGAGAGAATGAGAGGAGAAATAAACATTATCCGCCGAGACATAGAACATCTTCTTCTGACCTCGGTGCTCATGAATATACTGTAAAAACAAGGTCGTTTTCCCTACACCACGTGGTCCGACCAAGCCAAGCATCGGCCGTTCCCAATTGATTTGAGTATACAAATACCGATGGAAAGCTGTTGAGACAGCGTCAACGCGCTGCTCCATAATTCTCGTCAAAGTGACATCCATATTTCTTTTTTTCTGCAAAGATACAATTTTGCACAAAAATTTGTGCAATAATTAGTGATTTTTGCACAAAAATTTGTGCAAAATGGGTATTTTCTGGAAAAACAGGGCATTGAGAGTTCATGTGAATAGGGTTAAAAAGCGTTGGTATTCATGGTATAAAGGGAATAATCGCTATATTTGCGCATTCAACCACATAGATTATTCTTAAGTATGGCAAAAAGATTCATCATTAGTGCAATAGTTATTCTGATGGCGGTAGCTGTCAACGCCAATGGAAACGATGACGTGGAGCAAGCCACGGCATTAGCTGGGCGACTGTCAGCGCGATTGGCAGACAAGGTGGAGTTCCGCAAGATGGAGGCAGAACAAGGCAAGGACGCCTTTACGCTCGAGAGCCGCGGCGGCAAAGTCATCATCGGCGGTAATAATGCCAACTCGATGGCGGTGGGACTGAACCGCTACCTGAACCGCTATTGCAAGGTGACGGTATCGTGGTATGCCGGCGTGACGATGGAGTTGCCCGACGTGCTGCCCGATGTGCCCGCCCCCGAACGGATAACGGCACGGGTGCCGCAACGCTTTTTCCTCAACTACTGCACTTGGGGCTACACGATGCCTTTCTGGCAATGGCGAGACTGGGAACGCTTCATCGACTGGATGGCGCTCAATGGCGTGAACCTGCCACTGGCAATCACGGGGCAGGAAGCGGTATGGTACAACGTGTGGACCAAACTGGGCATGACCGACAAGCAGGTGCGCTCCTATTTCACAGGTCCCGCTTACCTGCCGTGGCACCGCATGGCCAACATCGACGGCTGGTGCGGCCCGTTGCCCAAGGAGTGGCTTGAGAATCAGACCGCCTTGCAGCAGCGCATCGTGGAACGTGAACGCGCGCTGAATATGCGTCCCGTGCTGCCCGCCTTTGCGGGTCACGTCCCTGGGGCATTGCGTGAACTGTTCCCTGATGCCGACATCCAGGCTTTGGGAGGCTGGGCTGGCTTCGATGAACAATACCGCACCTATTTCCTCAACAGCGAGGATCCGCTGTACACCCGCATCCAGCGTCTGTTCCTCGAGGAGCAGACACGCCTGTTCGGGACAGACCACATCTATGGCATCGACCCCTTTAACGAGGTCGACCCGCCCAGTTTTGAGCCCGATTACCTCAACAAAGTGTCACGACACATCTACGAGAGTCTGACGGCTGTTGACCCCGACGCTGAGTGGCTGCAGATGGCGTGGTTCCTCTATTACCAGCGCAAGGACTACACCCCCGAGCGCACTCGCGCCATGCTCACGGGCGTGCCTCAGGGCAAGATGACGATGCTTGACTACTACTGCGAGTACAAGGAGATGTGGCGTGAACACGAGGGCTTCTATGGTCAGCCGTTCATCTGGTGCTACCTGGGCAACTTCGGTGGCAACACCAACGTGCAGGGCCGCGTCAAGGAGGCGGGCGAGCGCATCGAACGGGCATTGGCCGAGTGTGGCAACAACCTCGTGGGCATCGGCTCGACGCTTGAGGGGCTTGATGTGCAGCAGTTCCCCTACGAGTACATCCTCGAGAAGGCATGGGACTTTACCAAGACCGACGAGCAGGTGGTGAACGAACTCGCCGACCGCCATGCAGGTCATCAGGATTCCCACGCACGCGAGGCGTGGCGATTGCTCTATGACAACGTGCTGGATATCACCCCAAGCAACTTTGCAGCCCCCCTACCCTGCTCCTATCCCGCCATGGACAAGGAAAGCCGCACAGTGAAGTATAATCCGCATGACCTGCTCGCCGTGTGGGACGCCCTGTTGGCACAGGACCGCGTCACCACCGATGCTATGACCATCGACCTCGTTTGGGTGGGAAGGCAACTGCTGGGCGACCTGTTCCTCGTCGAGAAGCAGGCACTTGACAAGGCCTATCGGCAGCGTGACAAGGAGGGTGTCTTTGCCCACAGTGGCCTCATGATAGAACTGCTGTCCGACCTGGATGACCTGAACAGCCATCACCCGCATGCCACGCTGGCACACTGGCTGCGGCAGGCGCGCAAGTTGGGCAAGACTACCGAAGTTAAAGACTATTACGAGATGAACGCCAAACGCCTCATCACCACTTGGGGAGGCAGTCTCAACGACTACGCCTGCCGCAATTGGAACGGCCTGATGTGGAACTACTATGCCAAGCGATGGGAAATCTATATCAGGAACATCACCGCCGCAATATTGGGCAACGCGGATTTTGACAACGACTCATTCCGTGCCGCGGCCGACAAGTTGCAGGAAAAATGGGTCACCACGAAAGACGATGACATCGTACAGGCAGAAATCGACAGCGATGTGCTGACCCATTGCCGCGAATTGCGCGAGAAATACCACAAGCAACTTGATAATTTTAGTGAATAGTTAAGAGTTAACAGTTAAGAGTTAACAGTTAAGAGTTGCTTTAGGGCATCGAGCCATAGGCTGCGGACTCTAAACTCTAAACTGCGAGCAAAGCGAGCATCACCGCGGATGCCTCTCTAAACTCTAAACACTAAACTCTAAACTGCGAGCAAAGCGAGCATCACCGCGGATGCCTCTCTAAACTCTAAACACTAAACTCTAAACTGCGAGCAAAGCGAGCATCACGAGCATCTCTGACTGCTGCCGCTAGCTGTTCCATGCCCTGCATGAGTACGCTGCGGGGAACGGCGACATTGAGACGCATGAAGCCACTGCCTGCCTTGCCGAACATCGCACCGTCATTCAAGCCGATGTACGCCTTGTTGACAAACAGGTCGATAAGGGCGTCATGCTCCAATCCCAATCTCGTGCAGTCGAGCCACACGAGGAACGAGGCCTGAGGCTTGATGGCAGTGATGCCAGGGATATGTTCACGACAGTAATCCACCACCGCATCGATATTACCCTCGATATACTCCAGGCACTGACGCAGCCACTCGCCACCATGGCGGTAGGCGGCCCGCGTGGCGGTCATCGACAGAAAGTTGGGGGAACACTGCTCGTTGGCTTCCAAGTGATGGAAGAAGGGCTTACGCAAGTCAGGATTCTTGATGACGCACCACGAACTCACGATTCCGGCGATGTTGAACGTCTTGCTGGGAGCACCCATCACCACGCCCACGGCACGGGCATCGTCGCTCACGGTGAGAAAGGACGTGTGTCGGTGCCCGCTCAGCACCAGGTCGCCATGAATCTCGTCGCTGAAGACCACCACGTCATACTTCCTAGCCAGCGCTGCCACCTGGCGCTGCACATCGGCAGGCCATGCAATACCGATGGGGTTGTGCGGGTTGCACAGCACCATCATGCGGGGATGCTCGGTCTTGAAAATGCGCTCCAAGTCCTCCAAGTCCATCTCGTAGAAGCCCGTCGAGGTGCGGCGCAGGGCGTTATTGACCACCATGCGGTTATTGCCCGTGATGAGCATTCTAAAGGGGTGGTACACCGGTTCCTGTATCACCACCTTGTCACCGGGGCGGGTGAAATGGTTCAATGCCAACCCAAAGCCGTTCACGATGCCACCGATAAAGCAAGCCTCCTCCTCGGTAAATTCCAGGCCGTTGCGCTCACGCTGCCAGTCGATGATTGACTGCCAGTAGTCCTCCAGCGGCACACTATAGCCATAGATGGGGTGTTCGGTAATACGCTCGGCAAGCGCCTGGGTGATGTCGGGACAGGCTGCAAAGCCCATATCGGCGACCCACAGGGGCAAAACATCCTCGCGTCCAAACATCGCCTGACGCAGGTCATACATCACGCTGCCGGTGCCACGGCGGTCTATCACGCGGTCAAAATCATATTTCTTCTCCATATCATTCACTCTTTTTGACGATTTAATTCTACAAAGTTAATCTATTTTGCGTGAATACCCAAAATAATTCCCTTTTCTATCAAATAATCCATATTTTTGCAACCGTCTGTTTTATAGACAGTTACAAAAACCACCAATTGAGACAAAAGAGAAAAATGCACTTTTTCTCAAAAAAAATCGCAAAAATTGTTGGTAGTTCCGAAAAAAGCAGTACCTTTGCAGTCGCAATTGAATGAGCGATGACTCCGTAGCTCAGTTGGTAGAGCAATTGACTCTTAATCAATGGGTCGTGGGTTCGAGTCCCACCGGGGTCACGGAATTGAACGC
>JAEEGF010064382.1_pt1 | contig 32441 bp, 26 predicted proteins | sample 9134171 | NCBI WGS metagenome assembly JAEEGF01 (sample SAMN16246542, study PRJNA631951) | gut metagenome | biome: gut microbiome; feature: rumen; material: AP-attached | host: Bos | place: Iran: Karaj | collected 2018-10 | reverse complement strand
AGCTCTCAAAAGAATTTTTTCAGTCATTTCTGACCTGTTAAAGAACCCTTCTCTGGTGCTTATTTAGCATAAGCTTTGTTCTTACATTGTTCAATTTTCAAGGTACACTCGCCCCCGCCTCATCGGCGTCAGCCTGATTATAATAGCACAAGCAAAACCGTTTGTCAACAGTTATTTCCGAAAAAACGAAAAAATTGTTGGACGAAAAAGGGGCGCAATACCGCTTTGCTCGCGGTGATTGATAATATAGCACGCTCACCCGGCTATTGTCAACTGTTTTTTGCGCATTTTCCGTGAAAAAATTTGGAGCGCAAAATGTGGTGTAATCCACGAATTTGCGCCCCAAAATCTACTTATCGATTTCCAATTGTACCAATAACCGGGAGCGGCTCTTTCTTCCCGCTCAAGGCGTTGCTGATCCCCTTATAAATCAGATAAAGGTGAAGCAGTGTAAAGATCCATCCGAAGGGTGTAATATATTTCAGCACCCTTGTGGCCAGGGAAAAGAGGAACAGCCGAAGTCCCTGCTTCGCATGATACTTCGCATAGGGCTCGTCCGGGGTGAGGAAATAAGGAAGAATAAAGAGGATATCCAAATAGCTCAAAGCGGCAAGCCCGGTACTGCGTGTGATCTGTTTTCCCGCGTATCCGGAAGGCTGCGCCCGGCTTTGCGTTTCCCGTCTGCGCTCCTCTTCTCTGCGTTCTTTCTCGATGCGTTCCTGTTCTTGACGGCGCTGTTCTTCTTCCACCTCTCGCTGGGCTTGCCTGCGGGCGTATTCCTCCTGTGCCCAACGCTTGTTTTCCTCTTGCTGCTTGCGTCTGGCTCTCTCCCGCTCGGCCCATTCCCGTTCCTTTTCCTGTTGGATCCTCCGGTGACGCTCCATCACATCCCGCAGGTCATCGGGCTGGGTCTTTCCGGCGGCTTTTTCTCTTCTCTCTGCGGCCGCCGTGCTTTGGGCCGCCTCATCATAGCCGCAGGCCAGGCAGGCGCTCAGGCCATCCGGAATATACGCGCCGCAGCTTTTACAAAAAGCCATTTCCCTTCCCCCTCGTGTTTTTTGTCATTATACACGCTGGGGAGCCTTATTGCAAGTCTTCACGAGCAGAAACGGTGTTTCCCAATCTGAACGATCAGCGGCCGAGACCAGATCCATTTGCTGGTAGCTGTGGCAGGATTGAAATAATAGATGGCGCCATAGCTTGGATCGTAGCCATTCAACGCCTCCTGGGCGGCGCGATAGGCGCTCTCCGCCACCGGCTCGTCAAACTGTCCGTCGTCCAGGCAGGAAAACGCGCCGGGCTGATAGATGACGCCGGAAATGCTGTTGGGAAAAGACGGGTGATTCACCCGATTCAGCACCACGGCCCCTACCGCCACCTGGCCGACGTAGGGCTCGCCGCGGGCCTCGGCGGAGATGAGGCGCGCCAGAAGGTACAGATCCCCCGACTGGGATTTGTTCCCTCCCCCGCCGCTCGGATAGATCCCCAGCGCGGCAAGGGTCTGGTTTCCCACCTGTCCATCCACCGACAAACCGTTTTTCTGCTGAAACCAGCGTACCGCAGCCTCCGTGCGGCTTCCGTAGACCCCGTCCACCGCGCCGTCATAGTAGCCCCAGTTTTTGAGCCGGGTCTGGATCTCGCTGACGGTGGGGCCGTTGGAGCCGCGCTTGTACAGATCCGCAAAGGCGCTCTGCGCCAGGGCGATGATAAAAATGTTCAGTGCAAATACGATCGCCAGAGCCAGAGCCAGACGCTTTCGTTCCGCGGACATAATAATCCCCCTCACATGCTTTTTGCTTAGTATGTGAGGGGGATCGTGGATTATTCTTCGATTTTCTCAAGCACCACGGCGGTGCCATAGATGGTGTAAAGCAAGTAGTTGCTTTCTACAACAACCCCCGCTTGTTTCATGGCAGCATATGCGGTCTTGATCCCGACGATTCCGTTCGCCTCAAGCATCGAAGCCTCCTCCTTCATTTGTTCCAAAGCTCTTTCTCTGATCACGGAGAGGAGTTCCCCCGAATACTGTCCTTTTCCTTTATTCATATCAACTGAAACAGGTTGATTGGAAATTGTTTCACCGAAAACCAAGCCACGTTGACTAACAATGCGATAGCCTTCCATAGAAGGGCAGGTCGTCATCAGCATTTCTCTCATCAACTGCTGCTCCCGTTCTTTCAGTTCGTCCTTTGCTACCGTCCACTCCTCATCACTGAGTTCTTCCTTCATTTTGAACAGCTTTCCGCCGTCTTTGCACCTGGTGTCATATTTGCACTTGGGGCACACAACCATGCTGGGCATCAGCGGAACGCCACAATTGGGACATTTCATCACAATTCCTCCAAAAGAAAATATTGTTGTTTCTTACTTCGCCTTGCTGCGGATCTCCTCCAGGACTTTCTCGATAAAGGCGTCCAGGTCCATGGCGCCCAGATCCTCGCCGGCGCGGGTGCGGACGGAGATGTTGCCCGCCTCGGCTTCCTTCGCGCCGATGATGAGCATATAGGGCACCCGATCCTCCTGCTGGGCAAGGCGGATCTTGTAGCCGATCTTCTCGTTCGACTCGTCCAGCTGCACGCGGATGCCGGCGTCGGCCAGGGTATTGTAGATCTCCCGGGCGTAGTCCAGGGTCTTCTCGCTGACCGGCAGCACCTTGACCTGCAGGGGGGCCAGCCACAGGGGGAAGCGGCCCTTGGTCTCCTCAATGAGGTAGGCCATGAAGCGATCCAGAGAGCCCAGGATGGCCCGGTGGATGACCACGGGGCACTTCTCGGTGCCGTCGGAGTCGATATAGCGCAGGTCGAACTTGGCGGGCAGGCAGAAGTCCAGCTGGCAGGTGGAGAGGGTGTACTCCGCGCCGACAGCGGGCTTCACGTTCACGTCCAGCTTGGGGCCGTAGAAGGCGGCCTCGCCGATCTCCTCGGTAAAGTGGATGCCAAGCTCGGTGAGCACCTGGCGCAGCGCCTCCTCGGCGGTGTTCCACATGGCGTCGTCGTCATGATACTTCTTCTTATCCGCGGGGTCGCGCAGACTGAGGACGCAGCGGTAGTCGGTGATGCCGAAGTCCTTATAGGCGTCGAAGATCAGGTCGCAGACCTTGCTGACCTCGTCCTTGATCTGGTCGGGGGTGCAGAAGAGGTGGGCGTCGTTCTGGCAGAAGTGGCGGGCGCGCTCAATGCCCTTCAGGGTACCGGAGGACTCAAAGCGGAAGTCATGGGCGATCTCGCCGATGCGCAGGGGCAGGTTCCGGTAGGAGCGGGGGCGGCTGGCGTAGATGCGCATGTGGTGGGGGCAGTTCATGGGGCGCAGCACATAGGCCTCATTCTCCAGCTCCATGGCCGGGAACATGTTGTCCTTGTAGTGCTCCCAGTGGCCGGAGGTCTTGTAGAGCTCCACGGAGCCCACGCAGGGGGTCATCACGTGCTGGTAGCCCAGGCGGCGCTCCTTCTGGACGATATAGTTCTGCAGCTCCTCCCAGATGATGGCGCCGTTGGGCAGGAACATGGGCAGGCCGCGGCCAACCAGGTCGTCGGTCATGAACAGCTGCATTTCCCGGCCGATCTTGCGGTGATCCCGCTCCCGGGCCTCCTGCTGCTGCTTCTCCCACTCGGCCAGCTCCTCGTTGGAGCGGAAGGCCACGCCGTTGATGCGGGTGAGCATCTGACGGGAGGAGTCGTTCTTCCAGTAGGCGCCGGACTGCTGGGTGACCTTGAAGGCCTTGAGGGCCTTGGTGTAGGTCAGGTGGGGCCCCAGGCACATGTCCACATACTCGCCCTGCTGATAGAAGCTGAACTCCGTCTCCTCGGAAAGATCCTCCATGTGCTCCAGCTTGAACTTTTCGCCCCGCTCCTCCATGAGCTTTCTGGAGTCCTCCCGGTTGAGCACGAAGGACTTGATGGGGAGATTCGCCTTGACGATCTTCTTCATCTCCTTCTCGATGTTCTCCAGATCCTCCTGGGTCAGCTTGGTGTCGCCCAGATCCACGTCATAGAAAAAGCCGTTCTGGGTGGCGGGGCCGTAGGCAAAGTCCGCCTGGGGGAACAGGCGCTTGATGGCCTGGGCCATGATGTGCGCGGCGGTGTGGCGCAGGACGTGCAGTTCCTCCTCCTGGGGGCACTCGCCGACGGTTCCGTCCTTGTAAATGATCTTCATATTCATATCCTCCCAACAAAAAACACCCTCAGCGGCATTCTGCCGCCAAGGGTGCATGAAAATACACGGTTCCACCTTGGTGTTTCACTCATTGCGACCGGATAACGCGGTCAGCCCGGGGCGGCATTTCCTCCGCCCGGCTCGGGAGCGGTCAGCCTGTCGATCTCACTGGGGCGGCTTGCAGCCTGGGCCAGCCCTCTCTGTGCGGGAAAACGACGCTGTTCTCCGTCAAAGCCTTTGTATGCGGGTATAGTATCACCGAAAAACGCTTCTGTCAACTGGCTTTTTTCCGCGCCGCCAGTCGCTGGAAAAACTTGACCGTTTCCACCACCGGGATCACGCAGAGGCCCAGACCGATGGCAATACCGTACTGGGGCAGGCTCACCCGCTTGAATTCAAAGGCCGCGGCCAAAGCCGGCACCTCGCACACGGCGGTAGTCAGCGCCAGCGACAGGATCGCAGCCGCCAGCAGAAGGACGTTGGGGCCGCCCAGGGTGAAAATACTGCGGCGCTGGGAGCGCATATTGAAGGCATGGAAGATCTCCGCCATGGACATGGTGATAAAGGCCATGGTGGTGCCCAGCCCGCTGTTTTGGAAGGCCCACGAGCCGGATCCCGCATGGGCGCCGATCAGATAGGATGCCAAGGTCAAGGCGGCGACAAGGACGCCCTGATACAGAATGTCCCAGCCCATGCCGTCGGCAAAAATCCCGGCGCCGGCCGAGCGGGGCGGGCGGCGCATGATGTCCTTCTCCCCTCTCTCCACCCCCAGCGCAAGGGCCGGGAAGCTGTCGGTCAGGAGGTTGACCCAGAGCAGGTGCACCGGTTTCAGGATCGTGAAGCCCAGGAGCGTGGCCGCAAAGATGGCGATGACCTCGCTCATGTTGGCGCCCAGGAGGAACTGGATGGCTTTGCGGATGTTGTCATAGATCCGGCGGCCCTCCTCCACCGCGCCGACGATGGTGGCAAAGTTGTCGTCCGCCAGCACCATGTCCGCGGCGCTCTTGGTCACGTCGGTGCCGGTGATGCCCATGCCCACGCCGATATCCGCGGTCTTGATGCTGGGCGCGTCGTTCACGCCGTCGCCGGTCATGGCGGTGATATAGCCCGCCTTCTGCCAGGCTTTGACAATGCGGGTCTTATGCTCGGGCTGTACCCGGGCATAGACGCTGATGTTCCGAAACTCCTTTTCGAAGGTCTCATCGTCCATACGGCTCAGCTCCGCGCCGGTGATGGCCTTCGCATCGCCGGACAAGATGCCCAGCTCCCGGGCAATCGCCGAAGCGGTATCCACATGGTCGCCGGTGATCATGATGGGTCGGATCCCCGCCGTGCGGCAGCGCACAATGGCGTCCGCCACCTCGGGGCGCACCGGGTCGATCATGCCGCAGAGGCCCATGAAGCAGAGCTCCCGCTCCAGCTGGGCAGGCTCCGCACCGGCGGGCAGCTCCGCCCAATCCCGTTTCGCGCAGGCCAGCACGCGCAGCGCCCGGTCTGCCATGGACTTGTTGGCCTTGAGGATCGCCGCGCGGGCCTCCTCCGTCATGGGATGGGCCGCGCCGTCCTTCCAGTAGCTGGTGCAGAGGGAAATCACCACGTCCGGCGCGCCCTTGGTATACTGGACGTAGCCCTGATCCGTGGGATGGATCGTGGTCATCATCTTTCGAACGGAGTCGAAGGGCGCCTCCGCCGCGCGCAGGTACTTGACCTTCAGGGCGTTCTTATCCCGGCCCAGCTTGTTGGCCCAGACCACAAGGGCGGCCTCCGTGGGCTCACCGGTGACCTCGCCGTGCTCGCCCAGTTCCGCGTCGGAGCAGAGGGCCATAGCGGCGGCGGTCTCGGCCTCGTCGTCGCCGAAGAAATCCACCACGGTCATCTTGTTTTGCGTCAGGGTGCCGGTCTTGTCCGAGCAGATGATCTGGGCGCAGCCCAGGGTCTCCACAGCGGTCAGACGGCGGATGATGGCGTTGCGCTTGGCCATGTGGGTCACGCCCAGGCTCAGCACCACCGTCACCACCGCGGCCAGGCCCTCGGGGATTGCCGCCACGGCCAGGGATACCGCGATCATCAGGGAATCCAGGGTGGTTCGCAGATTGAACGAGCCCGCGCGCAGGATCTGCACGGCGTAGATCACGGCGCAGATTCCCAGCACCAGCCAGGTCAGGATCCTGGAGAGCTGGCCCAGCTTGATCTGCAGGGGCGTCTGCCCATCCTCGGCCTGGGCCAGGGCGTCGGCGATCTTGCCCATCTCGGTGTTCATGCCGGTGTCGGTGATCAGGGCAACGCCGCGGCCGTAGACCACGGAGCTTCCCATATAAACCATATTGCGCCGGTCGCCCAGAGGCACATCCTGTCCGTTTTCAGGCAGAGGCAAGGCCTCCGTCTGTTTTTCGGAGGGTACTGATTCGCCTGTGAGGGCCGCCTCCTCGATCTTGAGGCTGGCCGCCTGCAGCAGGCGGCCGTCCGCCGGAACGGCGTCTCCGGCCTCCAGCAGCACCACATCGCCGGGCACCAGTTCTTCACTGGGCAGCACGGTCAGCATCCCGTCCCGCAGAACCTTGGAGGTGGCGGCGGACATCTTCTGCAGGGCTTCGATGGCCTTCTCCGCCTTGCTCTCCTGATAGACGCCCAAAACGGCGTTCAGCAGCACCACCGCCAGGATGATCACAACATCGGTATAGCCGTCGCCTTCCACGAAGGCCAGGATCCCACTGACCAGCGCCGCCGCCAGCAGGATCAGGATCATCGGGTCGGCCAGCTGCTCCACAAAACGGCGCAGCAGACTCTTGCCCTTGGCCGCGCGCAGCTTGTTGAGACCCTCGCGGGCCTGCCGTACCGCTGCTTCCGCGCCGCTCATGCCGTTTTCTGTCGCATTCAGCGCCTGCAGGGCCTTTTCTTTTTCTTCGCAATAGTATTTCATGAAACAGCCTCTTTTCACCGGAATAAGACGGCATTTTCGGAAGACGCGCTCCCGGAAATGCCGTCTTCATCATACGTTGAAGCGGAACATGGTCACGTCCCCGTCCTGCATGACATAGTCCTTGCCCTCCAGGCGGAACAGGCCCTTCTCCTTCACAGCCGCCATGCTGCCGCAGGCCTTCAGATCCTCGAAGGCCACGATCTCGGCCCGGATGAAGCCGCGCTCAATGTCCGTGTGGATCTTGCCGGCGGCCCGGGGCGCCTTGGTGCCCTTCACAATGGTCCAGGCGTGGACGTCGTCCTCGCCGGCGGTGAGAAAGGAAATGTAGCCCAGCAGGTCGTAGCTGGTGCGGATCAGGCGGTTGAGCCCGGTCTCGGTAAGGCCCATGTCCTCCATGAACAGCTCCGCCTCCTCCGGCTCCAGTTGGGCCAGATCCTCCTCGAACTTGGCGGCAACCGGCAGCACGGCCGCGCCCTTGGCGCGGGCAAAGTCCGTCAAGGCCTTGAAATTGGCGTCCTCGGCGTAATGGCTCATGCCGTCCTCGTCCAGGTTGGCGGCGTAGATCACGGGCTTCACGGACATGAGGCCGCCGTCGGTCAGGATGTCCTTGTCCTCCTCGGTGAAGGGGAAGTCCCGGGCGGGCTTTTCCTGCTCCAGATGGGCGATCAGCGCCTCGCACATTTCGACCTCGCGCTTGTACTTCTTGTCGCCGCCCTTGGCGTTCTTCTTCGCCCGCTCCAGACGCCGCTCCACGATCTCGATGTCCGCCAGGATCAGCTCCAGATCAAAGCTCTCGGCGTCCCGCACGGCGTCGGCCGGCTCCAGGAAAATGCCCTCGTCGTCGAAGCAGCGCACCACCTCCACCAGGGCGTCCACCTGCCGGATGGCCTGGAAGACCTCGTTGCCCCTGCCGCCGGAGGCCACGCCCGGCACATCCACGAAGTCGATGGTGGCGGGGCTGTATTTCTTCGGATGATAGTAGTCCGCCAGCCAGTCCAGCCGCTCGTCCGGCACCTTGGCGGTGCCGATGTTGGGCTTGGCCGCGGCGTTGGTATAGCTGCCGGTCTCCGCCTGGGAGCCGGTCAAGGCGTTAAAAAGCGTCGTCTTTCCCACATTGGGCAGTCCTACGATGCCAAGTTTCATCTTCTTATCCTCTCCTTCTGATCCCGCCGGGGATCAGTCTGTATACTTCTCGTCCACCAGGGTCAGCACCTCGTCCAGAATGGGCAGCAGGCTCTCCAGCTCCTCCCGGGTGATGGTCAGCGGCGGGCAGACCTCCACGTTGTTCTCCCTGCCGAAGGTGGCAAAGCCCCGCTTCTTGAGCTCCGCGAAGATCCAGGGCATCACCGGGCCGGGGCTGTTGTAGGCCTGCATGGGCTCCCTGGTCTCCTTGTTTTTCACGATCTCCAGGCAGGAAAACAGGCCGATACACCTTGCCTCGCCCACGCAGGCGTGCTTGTCCGCCATCTTCTGCAGATAGTCGTTGAGGATCTCATGCATCTCGGCCACGTGCGCGCCAATCCTGTGCTCCTCGTAATACCGCAGCGTGGCCAGGCCCGCGGCGCAGGCCAGGGTGTGGCCGGAGTAGGTCAGGCCGCACTGGAGCACATGCTCCTCAAAATAGCGGGCGATGGGCTTGCTGACGATGACGCCGCCCAACTGCACATAACCGCAGGTGACGCCCTTGGCAAAGGTGATCATGTCGGGCACAAAGTCAAAGTTCTGCCAGGCGAACCACTTGCCCGTGCGGAAAAAGCCGCTCATGACCTCGTCGCAGATCATCAGGATGCCGTACTTGTCGCAGAGGGCGCGGATGCCCTCCATGTAGCCCTTGGGCGGGAGCAGGACGCCGTTGGCGCCCACGATGCTCTCCATCAGGATGGCCGCCACGTTGTGCGGCCCCTCGTAGGCAAGCTGCAGCTCCAGATCCTGCAGGGCGCGGCGGGTAACCGTCTCGTCGTCCACGCCCCGGGTATAGCCGTCCCGGTACATATGGGGGTTCATAAACTTGACAAAGCCGTTGGCGCCGCCCAGCTCCGCGGCAAAACGGCGCCAGTCGCCCGAGGCGTTGGAGGCGCCCAGTGTGGCCCCGTGATAGCTGCGGTAACAGGAAAAGATCTTGGTGCGGCCGGTGACCATGCGGGCCATCTTGATGGCGTTTTCATTGGACTCGGCGCCGCCGTTGGTAAAGAAGACGCGGGCAAAATGCTCCTCCCCGGCCACCTGCACCAGCTTCTGGGCCAGGCGGCTCTTGGGCTCGGAGGCATAGGCCGGGGCCATGAAGCACATCTTCTCCGTCTGCTCCCGGATGGCGTTCACGATCTCCGGCAGGCTGTGGCCCAAGTTGGAGCAAACCAGAAGAGAGGACATGTCGGCATAGCGCTTGCCGTCGTAGTCCCAGAAATAGATGCCCTCGGCTCTCTCTACGGGCAGCACGTCCTGTCCGGCTTTGCCCCAGGACTGCAGAATATATCGTTTATGGAGATCCGCGATCTCGATCCCTTTCGGGTCAGTCATTTTTCTTCTCCTCCAATATCATTCTCAACGGAATCGCTCTGTTGAAGTTTAGCACAGTAGACGCGAAGAATCAAGCTTCCCGCGCTAAAACTCCTTCTCGTAAGCGGCGATCACCGCGTCCGTCACCGCGGCGCGGAAGGCCCGCTCCTCCAGCTTGCGTACGCCCTGGATGGTGCTGCCCCCGGGGGAGCAGACCCGATCCTTCAGGGCGCCGGGGTGCTCCTCCGTCTCCAGCAGGAGCTTGGCGGTTCCCATCATCATCTGGGCTGCATAGGCGAGCGCCTGCTTTCGCGGCAGCCCGCAGGCCACCGCCCCGTCCGCCAGCGCCTCCACGAACAGCGCGGCAAAGGCCGGCCCGCAGCCCGTCACGCCTGTGGCCGCGTCCAGCAAATGCTCCTCCAACTCCGCTACCATGCCGGAGGCGGCCAGCAAAGCGCGCAGCGTTTCCCGCTCCTCGGGCAGCACCGTGCCGTCCGCGCACAGCAGGGTCACCCCGCCGCCCACCTGCACGGGGATGTTGGGCATGATCCTGACGACGGGGGTCTGCTCCCCCAGAAGACGGTGCAGGGTTCGCAGATCCTTCCCCGCCACCATGGACACCACCACGAAGCGATCCCTCCTGACAGCGAGCAACGGCCCGATCTCGTCCAGCAGGCCCTGAAGCATTTGGGGCTTCACCGCCAGGAACAGGTAATCCGCCACGGCGGCAAGCTCCTTGTTGCTCCGCTGCTCACAGCCCAGCTCCGCGGCCAGACGACGGGCCTTCTCTACCGTGCGGTTGGACAGCAGCAGCCGCTCCGTCCGCTCGCTTTTCGCCGCGGCGCGGGCCAGCGCAGAGCCCATATTGCCCGTTCCGATAAATCCTACGATCGCCATTTCAGCGCCTCCCTATCTTTTCTCTGTCTCCAGTATAGCACAGAGCGCACAGCCTCTCAAGACCGAAAACGGAGCAGCAGCGGCTGCGTTTGCAGCCGCTGCCGGTGATTTTATTCGTCTTTGCCCGCAGGCTCCTGGGGGGGCTCCGTCTGGCAGGGAGGCTCCGTTTTCTCCTCCGGAAGCGGCGGGTTCTGCGCCGGCTCGTCAAAGCGGGCGATCTTGCGGGCGGGCCGCTCGATCGTGCTGTCGTTGCGGGCCTTCTTCGCCTGCTTCTCACTCTCGGGCATGAATTCTCCGTGCTCGAAATAGTAGTTGAATTCCTCGCCCTCCATGGATTCGTTGACCAGCAGATATTCGGCCACATCGCGAAGCTGGGCGGCGTGCTCGGTAAGGATCTTCTCGCACAAGCCAGACGCCCGGTCGAAGATGGCCTTGACCTCCTCGTCGATGGCAGCGGCCGTCTCCTCGGAATAGCTCTTGGTGGTGCCGAAATCCCGGCCAATAAAGATGGACTGATCGGAGCTGTCGTACTTGATGGGTCCCAGCCGATCGCTCATGCCGTACTTGGTGACCATATCGCGGGCGATATTGGTCGCGTGCTGGATATCGCTGGAAGCGCCGGTGGAAATATCGTCCAGGAACAGCTTTTCCGCCATCCGTCCGCCCAGCGCCATCACAATGTTTTCAAACATCTCGGAGCGGGAGGTGAAATTCTCCACATCCTCCTGGGGACGCATCAGCGTGAAGCCGCCGGCGGCGCCGCGGGGGATGATGGTGATATAGTGAACCGGATCCACGTGAGCAAGGAAGCGGGCCGCCACCGCATGTCCGGCCTCGTGATAGGCGGTCAGGCGGCGCGCCTTTTCGGAGACCTTGCGGCTGCGCTTCTCCGGGCCCATCTGTACCTTCAGGATGGCCTCGTCGATATCGTCCATGGTGATGAAGCGGTGCTTCCGGCGCACGGCCAGCAGGGCCGCCTCGTTCATCAGGTTCTCCAGATCCGCGCCCGCAAACCCGGCGGTGCCCCGGGCGATACTGGCCAGATCCACATCCTCCGCCAGATGCTTGTCCCGCGAGTGGATCTTGAGGATCGCCTCACGGCCCTTGACGTCAGGCAGATTCACAAAGATCTGGCGGTCAAAGCGGCCGGGCCGCAGCAGCGCCTGATCCAGAATATCCGCCCGGTTGGTGGCCGCCATGACGATGACGCCCTCGTTGTTGCTGAAGCCGTCCAGCTCCACCAGCAACTGGTTCAAGGTCTGCTCGCGCTCGTCGTTGCCGCCGCCCAGACCGCTGCCTCTCTGTCTGCCCACGGCGTCGATCTCGTCGATAAAGATGATGGCAGGGGCGACCTTCTTGGCCTGGTCGAACAGATCGCGCACACGGCCCGCGCCGACGCCCACATACAGCTCCACAAAGTCCGAACCAGAGATGGACAGGAACTGGACGTTGGCCTCGCCGGCGACAGCCTTTGCCAGCAGGGTCTTGCCGGTGCCCGGAGGGCCGACCAGCAGAACGCCCTTGGGGATCCGGGCGCCCATGGCGGTATACGACTTGGGATCCTTCAGGAAATCTACGATTTCCGCCAGTTCTTCCTTCTCTTCGTCGCAGCCGGCCACATCGTTGAAGGTCTTTTTGTTCTTCTCCTCGCTGCCGAGACGGGTACGCGCCTTGCTGAAACGGGCCACCCCGCCGCCGGCGCCGCCCATGCGGTTCATCATCACGTACCAGAGGACGAAGCCGCCGCCGATCAGGATCACATAGGGAATGATGCTGACCCACCAGGGGATACTGCCGCCCTGCTCATACTCATATTCCTTGATGGCCGGGTCGTCCCCCGTGCTCTGCTCCCAGATCAAATCATGGAAATCCTCATAGAATACGGAGAAGCTGTACAGATCGTAGGTCATCTGCGTGGTTTCTTCTTCCTTCTTTTCGGATTCCTCCTTCTCCGGGGTTTTTTCCGGCTCCTCGGAGGTCTCCCCCTCCGGATCAACCGGCTCCGTGCCCTGTTCCTGGTGCACATAGGGCTTGTCCCGAACCTCCAGGATCACCGTGGTGCCGGAGCTGCTGGGTACCGTATGAAAAGAACGAACGCGCTCCGTGCGGAACAGCTCTACCAGCTCTGAATAGTTTTCGATCTCATCGGGCGAGGTGTCCTTGGTCATCAGCACGACGACGGCGATCAGGATCGCCAGCATCAGCATATAAAAACCAATGTCTCTGCTTCTGTTGCGTTTTGGTTTCAAATTCACGTCACTTCCTTGCTGACGGGACTCCGGGCAGACCCGCTCGGGATCGCCGCGCCCGTCCAAAAGCCGAAGCGGAAGCTCCGGCGGTTTCTATGCCTTTCAGGTGTAGATTTCCGGTTTCAAAACCCCGATATAGGGCAGGTTCCGGTAGCGTTCGTTATAGTCCAGGCCGTAGCCCACCACGAAGGCGTCCGGGATCTCAAAGCAGGACCAGTCCGCGTAGACGGGAGCCTTGCGGCGTGCCGGCTTATCCATCAGCGTTACGATGGAGATCGAGGCGGGATTGCGAACCTGCAGATAATTCATCAGGTAGTGGAGCGTCACGCCGGAGTCCAGAATATCCTCCACCAAAATCACATGACGGCCTTCGATATCCTCATTCAGATCCTTGTTGATCTTGACGGCGCCGGTGGAGGTCGTCCCTTTATAGGAGGAAACAGCCATAAAGTCCATGGAACAGTCAATATTCACATGGCGCATCAGATCCGCCATGAAAATAAAGCAGCCCTTCAGCACGCCCACAAAAATAGGATCCTTCCCGGCAAACTTTTTCGAGATTTTCTTTCCGACCTCACTGACATGGGCTTCGATCTCATCCGCCGAGATCAACACCCGTTCGATCGCACTCTCCATAGAATCCCCCCTATAGTTTTTCTATTTGAACACGCAAAATACGGTCCCCGGGCAAAGCCTTCGCCCGCTCGTCCGCGGGGAAGCCCAAAACCGCCAAAACGCCCAAATCGTCCCGCAGAACCGGCGTCCGATCCCGCTGGGCCTGGGTCATGCCCGCTTCCCGAAACAGGTCGTGCAGGCTTTTCCCGCAGCCTCTGCCCTGGGGATGCAGCCGATCCCCCGGCCGACGGCCGGTGCAGTACAGTGTACCACATATATTCTCACATTTGAAGATATAAGTTTTGAACAAGTCGTAAATTTCGCCCTGATATACGCCGAGCTCCGGCAGCAGGCGCAGTCCCGCCTCCGGCAGCTCCAGCGCTTCTCCCGAACGCAGCGGAAGACTGGGCAGAGGCGTATCCTCCGCCTCGGAAAAATACAAGCTGCCCTGCTCCCTCCGAAGGCGCAGCCCGGGAAGCTCCAGGATCCCCAGGCCCTCGCCCTCGCAGAAGCGCAGCAGCGCCTCTGTCCGTTCCCTTGACAGCGGCTTTCCGCAGGCAAGACGCAGCGCCCGGGAGGAGATTGCCCTGTGCTGCCGCAGCAGCGGCGCAAGGGGCATACGCTTCCCGTCAAATACCTCCTTCAGAAACGCGCGGGCCATGGCGTCCAGGCAATCCTCATCCTGCCGCAGCAGCGCCGTGCTGCGGCCGACCGCCTCGCAAAAGCGGGGATTCAGCTCCCGCAGCACCGGGAGCGCCTCATGGCGCAATCGGTTGCGGGAAAACCGATCGCAGGCGTTGCTGGCGTCCTCCACGTGCGGGATTTGATGAAGCGCGAGATACTCCTCGATCTCGGCGCGGGAACAGTTCAGCAGCGGACGCACGATCCGCCCGCGCACGGGCGGGATCCCCCGCAGGCCGGCAAGTCCGCTCCCGCGGGCAAGATTCAGCAGCACGGTCTCCGCCTGATCCTCGGCGTTGTGGGCCGTGGCGATCCGATCACAGCCCAGCTCTGTCGCCGTCCGCTCCAGAAAAGCGTAGCGCAGCTCCCGCGCGGCCTCCTCCACACAGAGTCCATGCCGCTCCGCGTATTCTCCGGCCTTGCCGTGCTCTACCCGGAAATGGATCCCCCGCTCCCGGCACCAGGTCTCCACGAAAGCGGCATCCCGCATGGATTCCTCCCCGCGCAGGCCATGCTCGTAATGAGCGGCGAAAACCGTCACATCGCCGCGCGCGCACAGCAGGTGCAGCAGGCACATGGAGTCCGCCCCGCCGGATACCGCGCAGAGAACCCGGCTGCCCGCGGGGATCAGCTCCCAGTCAGGCCGCATACTCACTCATCCTCATGCCAGCGCTCCACCGAGGCGAAGGAGGTATACTCCGGCAGCCAGGTCAGCTCCACGGTGCCGGTCGCGCCCTTGCGGTTTTTCAGCACGATGGCCTCGGCCAGGTTCGGGTTTTCACATTCCTTATTATAATAGCCGTCCCGGTAAAGGCCGATGACCACGTCCGCATCCTGTTCGATGGCGCCGGACTCGCGCAAGTCGGACAGCAGCGGGCGCTTGTCCTGCCGGGATTCATTGGCACGGCTGAGCTGGCTCAGGCAAATCACCGGCACATTCAGCTCCTTGGCCATGATCTTCATCATGCGGCTGATGTCGCTGACCGCCTGGGTTCGGCTCTCATTGGACCAGGAATGTCCGCTGCCGGCGGACTGCATGAGCTGGAGGTAGTCGATCATTACCAGATCCAGCTTGGGGATGCGGCGGCACTGTGCGTTCATATCCGACACGGTAAGCGTCGGATTGTCGTCAATGCGGATGTCGGTGGCGCTGAGGGTCTGGGCGGCGTCGGTGATATCGCGCCACTGCTGGGGCGTTAGCTGGCCGGTCATCAAATTCTGGGAGGGGATCAGCGCGGCCTTGGACAAGAGTCTGCTCACAAGCTGTTCCCGCGACATTTCCAGGGAAAAGATCGCAACGGTCTTTCCCTCGTTCATGGCGGCGTGCAGGGCAATATTCAGCCCGATGCTGGTTTTGCCCATACCGGGGCGCCCCGCGACCAGAATCAGCTCCCCCTTGTTCAGGCCCAGGATGGTTCTATCCAGGTCGGAAAGCCCCGTGGGGATGCCCGGGATCTTGCTGCCGGAGGCCGCGGCCTCCGAGAGCCGGTCAAAAACGTTCTGCACGATCCCCGAGATGGGCTGCAGCCCGCCCACGTTTCGGCCCTGGCGCAGCGCGTAGATTTTCCGCTCCGCCGCTTCCAGCAGCGCGTCCGCCTCTCCGGAGCCCTCATTGACCATGCCGTTGATCTCGTCCGCCGTTTCGCCGAGACGGCGCAGCAGTGCCCGATCCCGGACGATCGCGGCATACTCCAGCACATTGGCCGCCGTGGGGGTCATGCGCATGACCTCGGCCATGTAGCCTTCCAGGCCTTCCTCGTACACACCCCGAACCTTCATCTGATCCAGAACGGTGACGGGATCAATGGTCTGCCCATAGGCAAACATGGCGTATACCGTCTCATAGAGCTCGCGGTTGCGCTTGGAGTAAAACTCATCCGCCTTCAGCTTTTCCAAAACCTCCGGAATACAGCGGGGGTCAATGAGCATGGAACCGATGACAGCCTGTTCCGCAGACGCGGAATACGGTGTTTTTTTACCCAGAAGCTCGTCCATAATGCAGTCCTCTCCCTGTCTTGCGTCCGGCTTTCGGACGCCTTGCGAATTTACGGGGATCCAAAGCCCGACGGCTTACTTGTCTTCCACCACAAGAACGTTGACGTTCCCGCTGACCTCATATCCAAGCTTGGCCTTGACCGTGTAGCTGCCAAAGGTCTTGATGGGTTCAGACTGGACGATCTTGTTCTTTTCGATGTCCATGTCGAACTGCTCCTTCAGCGCCTTGCTGATCGCATCGGAGGTGACGGCGCCGAAAAGCTTGCCGGAGCCGCCGGCCTTGGCGCGGACGATCACCTGCACGCCGCCCAGCTTCTTGGCGTATTCCTCGGCCTGCGCCTTTTCCCGGGCCGCCTGGGCGGCCTTGGCCTTCTCCTTGATCTTCAGGGCGTTGATATGATCCGGGGTCGCTTCGGCCGCGAGGCCGCGGGGAATCAGATAGTTGCGGGCATAGCCCACGGAGACCTCTTTCATCTCGCCCTTTTTGCCCTGTCCCCTGACGTCCGTGTTGAAAATAACCTTCATCGTCTCTGCTCCTTTCCGTATTCGTCGAAGCGCGCAAAGCCCCGCGGGCTCTCCGCGCGATTATCCCAAGTATTCATCGATGGCCTTGTGCACCCGCTCCAGCGCCTCATCCAGGCTGATGCCGGAGAACTGCGCCGCGGCCGCGCTGCGATTCCCGCCGCCGCCCAGCTTCTCCATCAGGATCTGCACGTTCAGCTCGCCGATGGAACGGGCGGAGGCGTAGATCTTGCCCTTCCCGTCCGGCACAATGACGATGGAGGCGTCCACGCCGGAAATGTTCAGCAGCTCGTCCGCAGCCTGTGCCGCCACCACGCGCTTTTGCGGATCGCTGGGCGAGGCGACGGCCACGTTCCGATACAGCGTTGCGCTCTGCAAAATCTTGTATTTGGCAATGGTGTCCGCCATGTCGGACTGGAAGAGCTTTTTTACCTCAGTCGTGTCCGCCCCGGCCCGCCGCAGCCAGGCCGCCGCGTCAAAAGTCCTCTCGCCGGTGCGCAGCGAAAAGCTCTTGGTGTCCAGCACAATGCCCGCCAGCATGGCCTCCGCCTCACAGCGGTAGATGGCCGTCTGCTCGGTGACCTCCTGCAGGATCTCCGCCAGCAGCTCACAGGTCGAGGAGGCATAGGGCTCGATAAAGCCCAGGGCCGCGTTTTGGATGTATGTTGCGGAGACCCGGTGATGATCGATCACCGCGACGCGGTTGCAGGCAGCCAGCAGATCCGGATCCTCGACCTGTTCGGGCCGATTGGTATCCACGACCACAAGAAGCGTGCGGCCGTCAGCGGCCAGCATGGCCTCCTGGGCGCTCAGGAATACATCCTGGTATGCCTTGTCCTCCCGCAGACGGGAGATCAGCGATTGAGAAGCGTTTTGCTCCAGATTGATCACGATGTTGGCCTTTACGCCGCAGGTACGGGCCAGACAGCAAACACCCACCGCCGCGCCGACCGCGTCCAGATCGCTATAGCGGTGCCCCATCACATAGACCTTGGAGGAGTCCCGCACCAGCTCCGAAAGCGTGTTGGCCATGACGCGGGACCGAACCTTCGTCCGTTTTTCCACTTCCAGACCGCGGCCGCCGAAAAATTCAAAGCTCAGCCGATTTTTGATCACGACCTGATCGCCGCCGCGAGTCAGCGCCAGCTCCACGCCCATATCCGCGAACTGCAGCCCCTCTCCCAGGTTGGAGCCTTCTTCTCCCAGGCCGACGGAAATGGTGGCTGTCACGCCGTTCTGGCTCTCCACCTGGTGGATCTCCTCCGTGATGTGGAATTTTTCCTCCCGCATCCGATCCACGTCCCGCTTTTCAAACATGATCAGATAGCGATCCCGGTCATAGCGGCGCAAAATACCGTGGTACCGTTCGCACCATTGATGCAGCTTATCCTCCACCGCGTCGCGCAGATCGCTGCGCTCGCGCTCGGGCACATTGCGGTACATTTCGTCCAGATTGTCGATGATCACGATACCGGGAACCGGCCGGGAGCCCTCATACTCCAGACGGGTCTGCTCATACTCGGTGATATCCACCCAATAGGTGATGCCCAGAAACGCGCCGTTCTCCTCGTCCTTGTCCGAGCGAACCAGATTCCCGTGAACCTGGTATTTGCGCCCAGACACCTCCAAAACCGCGGGGCAGCGCTGCTTCCCCTCGGTCAGCCACTTGCCGGAAAACGCGGGGACCAGCTCCGCCATGCTGGTATCCAAACGCTTTTTGGTCACGCCGCACATGGAAAAGAACATGTCGTTGCCCCATACAATGCTGGAATCATCCAGGCGGAACACCGCAATGGGCAGCGGAAAATGCAGCAGCGTGCTGTTTTTCGCGTTGTCCGAATCGTAGGTCACCGACTCGATATAGGCGGCGAGCTGTTTCTCCTTGGCCCGTTTGGCAATAAGCGCATAGACAAACAAAACCAGGATCACGCCGCCCATCGCGGCGGCAAGGATATACTCCTTCAGGTACAGCGCAGCCGCGGCAAACAGAACCATAAAAAACAGATGCACACCGGAGCCCGGCTCGGAAAGGCGTTTGATGCTTTTGTTGCTTTTCAACTGCAGCGCCTCCTTTTCCCAATAACATAAGGTAAGCGGGATCATCCTAACCACGGTTTTCCCGGGCCGGAACCCGCTCATCCTTCGTTGAAATACTCGGCAATACAGCAAGTATTCCCTGCGTTTTCGCCTCGGCTGGACGAATTCCGGCTCCGGGAAAACTCTGCGACCAAAACGGATGAGATTTCGGATGATTTTGGGCGCGGAGGACGCAGGCTTACTCGCGTAAGTCAAAGACGACAAACCCGATCGCCGTTTTGGCGTCCTTCGGATTATCTCCCTTAACTTACCCATGGTACTATTTTGATATTATACCAAATCACACCAGCGTTTACAACAAATAATTTCGATCTGCGGGGAAATCCTGTACACAGAAAGAAAAACCTGGAGGTGCCTGTGAAAGCGATCATTTTGGCGGGCGGAGAGGGCACGCGGCTGAAAGCGGTGACCGGTTCCCTTCCCAAGCCCATGGTTCCGCTCTTGGGCCGCCCGATGATGGAGCACATCCTGCTGCTGCTGAAAAAGCACGGCTTCGAGCAGGTATGCGCCGCGCTCAAGTATCGGCCAGAGGATATTCGCTCCGCCCTCGGCGATGGGAGCGGCTTGGGCGTTTCGCTGTGCTATCATGTGGAAGATCGGGACGCGGGAACCGCGGGGGCCGTCAGAGGCTGTTCGGATTTCATCGGCGCGGACGACGTACTGATCATCAGCGGCGACGCGGCCTGCGACCTGGATCTGTCGGAGCTCTGGCGCCGGCATCGGGAGAGCGGCGCGGCGGTAACTCTGGCGCTCCACCGGGACGCGGCGCCCCTGCGTTATGGGCTGGCCGTGACCGATCCCGACGGCGCGATCCGGGCCTTTGTGGAAAAACCGCGCTGGGGACAGGTGGTGACCGATCTGGTCAACACCGGGATCTATGTACTGTCTCCACGCGTACTGGACAGGATCCCGGCTCAAGGCCCCTTTGATTTTGCCCGGGATCTCTTTCCCAAGCTCCTGCGGGATGGGGAGCTGCTGCTTGGCGTCCCGCTGCAGGGCTACTGGTGCGACGTGGGAACCCCTCTGTCCTACTACCGCTGCTGTGTGGACGCGCTGGAGGGGCGGCTGAAGCTGGAGCCGGGGGAAGCCTTCGCCGCGCTCCCGGAGCCGGAGGCGGAGCGGGATCTGCCAGAGCCGGGATTCGTTCTGGATTTGCCCTGCAGGGATCGCGCCGCCCTGATGGGCGCGCTCTCCGCCTGGATGCTGGAGATGCCCACCGATTACAGCGATGGGATCCGCCTGCACGATCCCCGTTTTGAACTGCATATCGCGCCGTCCGTTCAGAAAAGCGCGCTGCGGATCGCCGTAAACGCAGAGGATGCGGAATTTGCGCGGCGTCTCGCCTTTTCCGCACGGGATCTGGCGGCGGCTCTGGAAGGGTGATCTGCAATTATCATTGCAAAAATCCCGGCCAGATAGTACAATGGAATCACTATCAAGCCGGGAGGGATCATTCTATGAATCTGGAAAAAGCACGCCGCAATTTCGAGCTTCGCGGATTTACGGTACAGCACTTCGCCACAGGCGCGGAGGCCGCCGCCTATCTCTGTGAGCAGGTGCGGGACACCACTGTGGGCATCGGGGGATGCAAGACCGCGGATCAGCTCGGTCTTTATGAAAAGCTCAGCGAGCACAACACCGTATATTGGCACTGGCGCGTTCCCGGGCCTGAAACCTTGGCCAAGGCAAACGCCGCAGCCGTCTATATCACCGGCGCAAACGCCCTCAGCGAGGACGGCGAGATCCTCAACATCGACGGACGCGGAAATCGCCTTGCCGGACAGGTTTTCGGGAACAAGAAGCTCTATATCGTCGCGGGCGTCAACAAGCTCTGTCCCGATTTCTCCTCCGCGCTGGAGCGTGCCCGCAACGTGGCCGCCGTGCAGAACTGCAAGCGCTTCGAAGCCAAAACGCCCTGCAAGCTCGACGACAAGTGCCACGACTGCCGCAGCGCGGATCGGATCTGCCGGGCGCTGCTGGTGCTGTGGGCGCCGATGATGGGCATGGAGGCCGAGCTCATCCTGATCGATGAAGAACTGGGCATGTGAGGAGGCGGCAGCATGATCAGACGTTTTGACGCGCGTATCCATGAGCGGAAAAAGATGTTCGGCGGCGAGGGGGAAGGCGTATTTCACCGCATCCTCAACGGGCCGGAGGAGATGTACGGCAAGGGCCGGGTCTTTTCCCAGGTGCATCTGGACAAGGGTTCGGAGGTCGCCTGGCACGTCCACCACGGGGACGGAGAGACCTACTGCATCCTCAGCGGCCGGGGGGAATACAACGACAACGGCGTGATCGTGGAGGTCGGTCCCGGCGACGTGACCTTTACGGACGACGGCGAAGGCCACGCCATAAAATGCATCAGCGACGAGCCTCTGGAAATGATCGCCCTGATCCTCTATACATAACATGCAGAGGGGGGCAGAAGAATGGAAAAAACAGCCAAGATCCTGTTTTTCCTTCTTCTGCCCCCTCTGCTGACCTTTCCGCTTTTTTCTTCGGGGACCGGGCCCGCCTCCGTCTCTCCCTCCCCTGCCGCGCCGGAAAGCGCCCCGGCGGCATACGCGCCTGCCTGCGTCCCCATCACCGTCTATGTTGACGGCAAGGCGATAGCCGGCTTTGCCCGGGAGGGCGATCCGCTGCATTACGCGCCGGCAGGCTCCTTTCTGGACGCGCTGGACGCAAGCTTCTGGGCCGGAGAAAAGGAAGCGCTGCGTTTTGCCCCGCTGGAGCTGGAGGGCCAGAGCTGTCTGTGCGTGGAGGATTGCTGCGCCGCATGGGGGATCGCGCTTTATCAGGCGTCCGACGGCAGCCGGGTCTGGTGTACCTCCGCGGCGGGAAGCTGGGCTCCGCCGTCTGGCTTCTCCGTCCCGGTGCTCATGTATCACGGCGTGGGCGACAACCTGCGCCCCGGCGCCGAGCTGGTGGTGCGAACCGCGGATCTGGATCGTCAGCTCGCGCTGCTGCTGGAGCGGGGCTATACCCCCATCTGGTTTGAGGATCTCAAGCACGTCGACCAGATCCGAAAGCCTGTCCTGCTGACCTTTGACGACGGCTATCGGGATAACTATACCGAGCTCTTTCCCCTGCTGCAAAAGCACGGCGTCAAGGCCACCCTCTTTGTGGTCAGCGGATTCATGGGCAATCCCCATACTCTCACGGAGGGGCAGATCCGGGAAATGCAGGCGTCGGGCCTGGTGAGCATCCAATGCCACACCCGGTATCATCAGGATCTGGACACACTCAGCTATGACGAGCAGGTGGAGGAGCTCTGCTGGAGCAAGGTGGCGCTGCTGGAGCTTACCGATCGGGAGCCCTATGTGATTGCCTATCCCCGGGGCCGGCAGAACGACGATACGCTTGCGATCTGTCGGGAAGATTACCGCTTTGGGCTGAAAATGGGCGGCGCGCCCTATGTCACCGGCGACGATCCCCTTCTGATCCATCGCATCTCCATCCCACGCAGCATGCGTCCGGAGGAATTCTCCGCGCTGTTTCCGTAATGCAAACCGGACGGCAAAGCCGTCCGGTCTCATTTTTCATTCAGCTCTGTTCGCTCAGGTATAGACCCACCTTGCTCTGGATGAGCTTAGCGACCTCCTCCGCGCTCTTTTGGCCGGCGAAAAACGCCGCTGCCTCCTCCTTTACGATTCCGTAGATCCTCGTGTTCAGATCCATGGATTTGTCCGCGGTCTCGATCGCATGGAGAAGCTTCTGCGCCTGCTCCTCCGTCAGCCCGTAAAGGTCGAAGGAGAGCATGTTCCCGAACTCGTCCGTCATGCCCATACCGCCCTTGACAACGGGGATGCGCTCGCCGTTTTCATCCAGGAGATAATGGCCCGCCGCGTCCTTTTCGTACTCGATCCCCGCGGCCTCCACCTTTTCCCGGAAAACGTCCTGCCGAAGCGGAAGCTCATAGCTTTCCCGCTCGTACGCCGCGGTCAGGAATACCCGCAGGAACTCCCATGCGGCCTCCTTGTTCGGGCACGCGGCGCTCATGGCAAATCCGTTGTTGAATATCAACACGTTGCCGGAGCCGCTGCGGGTGGGGTAGCCGATATAGGTGCAGGAGCCGCCGAAATACTGGTCATAATAACAAACATCGTCCAGATTGCTGACCGTAGCCTCCAGCAGCATCTGTTTCCCTGCGGCAAGTCTGCCGACCACAGAGGAGCCGCCCTCATCATAGCGCGGCTGCGCGGGGAATCCGGCGCAGAAGCGCAGCAGCCGGTAGAAATCCTCGTTGGTAAAGTCACAGCTTGCTTCCGACCAGTTTACATAACTGCTCATGTCGGTAAACAGGAGCATCATCAGCACATTGTCCCTGCTCATGTTGGGATCCAGGGGGGTACAGCCCTCCGGCATGGAGGCCAGCGCCGTTTCCAGCTCTTCCATGGTCCAGCCCGGCTCCTCCCCCACCACGGAGCTGGCGCCGATCAGGGTGGTCAGCGTGAAGCCGGGTGTGGCACGGTAGAGCTTTCCGCCCTGCTCCGCCGCCTTCAGGACGCTGGGGAGAAAATCGCCTCTCTCGAGCTCCCCGTCCCGGTCGATCCAGGGGTACAGATCCTCCAGAAGTCCCTTGGCGGCGAGCTGATCGAAGGGCAGGCCCTGCAGATCCAGCAGATCGGGCATATTCCCCGCCATGATCTCAGTCGAGAGCTTGGTCAGCCCCTCCAGAACCTCGTCCTCGCTGTCGCCATCGCCGTACTGACCGTAGTCCAGCACCTCGATGCGCACGTCCCGGTGGGCGCGGTTGAAGCGGATGATCGCCTCGCTGACCTGATCCGGGTAAAGGGAGCCCAGGGTCAGCACCTGCTTCTCCGGGATCGAATCCCGGGGAACCTGCCGCAGCGTCGCCAGATTGGGGCCATCCTCCTCGGCGCACAGCGCCAGGATCAGGCCGTCCTCCCCTACCGACACACACTGGATCCGATCCGGGATCACATCGCAGTCCACCCAGTTGAGGATCTCCACGCTCTTCTTTTCCGACAGCAGATAGCCGTAAAGCCGCATCCCGCTGGAGTAGTAGAACGCGTAGTCCCCTTTCCCCGGATAAAGCTGATTGGGGTAGTTTTCCAGCGGGAGCTTCTCGCCGACGCTCATTTTTTCCAGATCCAACAGCGTAAGCTCCGTGCCGTTTCTGCCCCAGGTCATGACGCCGACCCGGTTTTCGTCCAGGGCCACCATTTCGCCCGGCCAGTCTCCCAGCTCGATCCGCGCGGAGCAGCTTCCGTCCTGCTCATAGACGCAGATGCTCTCGTTCATCGGGATCAGGAGCCGGCCCGCCCCGTCGCAGACCGCGTAGTAGACCTCCAGGTAGTCCTCTTCGTTGTCCTTCTGCAGGCGTGCGGAGGAAAGCTCGCAGCCCTGGGCGTCCAGGTGCCGGAGCCAGCAGCTCTCCTCATAGCGGTAATAATCCCAGTACGCCGGGTCATTCTCGTCCATGTCCTCCGGCCCCTCCCACCAGGAGACGCCCAGATTCTCCACCGCGATCAATCTCCCGTCCGGGAGCGGCCAGAGCTTCCGGAGATACGCGCTGGCACTGTAATCCTGCAGGTTTTCCGTGTTCTCCGGCGCGGGAAGGCTCTCATACGCCAGCGGCTGCAGCGTCCCGTTCAAATCGCCGAAGTACAGTCTGTACCCGTAGATATCGTACTGCCCCTCATATTCCGGGGTCACTCCCTCCGGGATCTCTCCGTCCCGGAGCTTCTCATAGCTTCCGGCATAAAAGCCGGTGTCGGAAAGCGCAAGGAACTCCAGGTTTTTCTCCTCCTCCACGGGGATCCGGAGAAAGCTGGCCGTATAGACCGTCTCACTTTCCGTATTCTCCTCTTCCTCCGCCGATTCTCCCTTGCCGCAGCCGGTCAAAAGGCAGAGGCAGAGCGCAAGAAGAAAGGCGGCCGGCAGCAGCTTCAGTTTTTTCATGGCAGGTTCTCCTTTCAAACCGTGTCAAATACAAGACTCACCTTGAACAAGTCTCCATCCACCTTGATCTGCATGTCGCCCTTCTGCAGCCGGGTCAGGCTGCTGGCGATGGAGAGCCCCAGGCCGCTTCCCTCCGTATTGCGGGACGTATCTCCGCGGACAAAGCGTTCCGTCAGCTCCTCGCCGCTGATATTCAGCGGCTCCCGGGAGATGTTGCGGAAGGTCACCGTCGCCTTTCCGGCGTCCTCCGACAGCCCCAGATAGACGCGTGTGCCGGGCATGGCGTACTTCACGATGTTGTTCAGCAGATTGTCGAACACCCGCCAGAGATGCCGCCCGTCGGCCAGCACCGTCACCGGCGTCTCCGGCTTCTGCAGCACAAGCTCCAGACCGGCCCTGCCGAGCTTTTCTTCGTATTCTCCCGCCGTTTGATCCAGCAGGATGCCCAGGTCGCAGGGCTGCAGATCCACGGTCAGGTTCCCGGTGGAGGCCTTGGAGGCCTCGATCAGATCCTCGATCAGCTTCTTGAGCTTCCCGGATTGGCGTGAGAGCACCTCCAGATACTCCCGCTGCTTTTCCGTCTGCGGCTGCTCCTTCTGCAGCAGATCCACATAGTTCACGATGGAGGTCAGCGGCGTCTTGATGTCGTGGGAAACGTTGGTAATCAGCTCCGTGCGGAAGCGCTCGGACTTGGTGCGCTGCTCCACGGCCTCGTTCAGCCCGTCCCGGATGTGGTTCAGGTCGTGGGCGTGCTCCTTGAAGTCCAGGAGCAGGTTTTTCTCGTCCACAGCATAGCCCATATTGCCGGAGGCGATCTCCTTCGCGCCTCTGCGCAGACGGCGAAAGGCCAAGACCGCGTACAGGCTCGCCCCGCCGATCAGGGCCCAGCAGATGAACCACCAGAAGGTCTCGCGGTTGTAGGAAAAGAGCGTGCTGTGCCGCCGACCCAGATCCAGGACAGCAAAAACAGCGAGTCCCAGCGCCCATTTCCAGAGAATGGGCAGATTGCGGATGATCGCTTTCGCGCCCTGCCAAAGCCAGCGCAGCGCCCGCAGGAGCAGACAGTTTTCCAGCAGCGTCCCCAGCTTCACCCGCACGGCCAGACTCATGCACCAGAGCAGGAACAGCAGCCCCGCCGCCAGAAGCGCGAGGATCAGCACAGGAAGCATCTCCGGCCAATCCCAGCCAAAGCTCAGCGGAGAGAAGCTGACCGCGATGAGCGCAGCGATCCCGAACGTAAAGAGATCGAAGGGGATCTTCTCCGCGAAGCCGGGGACGATCCGCTCCGTCCCCTTCCGGTGCCCCGCCGCGCAGAGCAGGAAGATGAACACCAGCACGCCCGCCAAAAAGCTCAGCCCGGCGATCCAGAGGAAGGCGAAGCGCCAGGCGTAGAGAAGGTTCACCATGCGCAGCTCCCAGGTCTCGTAATACCCCTCCGGGAGCGGGTCGGGCAGGTAGCCCTTCGCAATGACGGTGTTTTCCCGGATCCACCGATCGACCTCCTCCTGGGAGGTGAAGGTGAATACCCGGTTATTTCGGAAATCGCGCAGCAGCCAGACCGTTTCCCCCTCCGCGGGGTCGGGGAGCCCGGCGTCGGGGGCCAGGGTGGGCGTCACCTCGTTCGTCCCCTCCTCTGCCGCGTCCTCCTGCGCCAAGGTCTCGGAGCCGTTCTGGATCGTGATGCCGTAATAGGGCAGGAACTCCTGCCGCCCGCTCCAGAGGGTCTTGCCGCCCTCGTAGTTGGAAAGCAGCACCTGATTCTCCGCGTTCATGATCACGAACCAAAAGGCGTCCTCACCCTCATAATAGGGCGAATCCAGGAGGCTCTGCTCCGTTAGGGCGCCATCCACATACGCGTTGCCGATCTGCGAGAGCAGTTCGTCGCCGAGGGCGCTGCAGCAGTTGGCTCTCATGCGCTGGTAGCCGCCGGTGTAACCGCCGTATTTCTCCACGATGATCGCCCCCGTAACCGCAGCCGCAAAGACCAGGACCAGGCAGCACAGCAGGATCACCACGATCAGCTTGGCAGCAAAGCTGCCGTAAAGTTTCTTCATCCCATCGTCCTCCATCCCGGGCGATCGCAAGGTTCGCCCCTACGCTTGAAACTTGTAGCCCTGTCCCCAGACGGCCTTGATGTAGCGCGGCGCGGCGGGGTCGATCTCCAGCTTCTCCCGCAGGTGCCGAATGTGGACGGCCACGGTGCTCTCCGCGCCGTAGGGCTCCTCGTTCCAGACCTTGCGGTAGAGATCCCTGGGGTGAAAAACGCGGCCGGGATCCTGCATCAGCACCTTCAGGATCTCGTACTCCCGGGGGGTCAGGTTCACCGGCTCCCCATCCGCGGTGACGGTCTTGCTGCCGTCGTCCAGACTGATGCCGCCGATGCTGATCACGCTCTCCCGCACCGCGCCGCCGCCAAGCTGCAGATAGCGCCGGAGCTGGGAGCGCACCCGGGCCAGCAGCTCCACGGGGTTGAAGGGCTTGGTGATATAATCGTCCGCCCCCACGTTGAGGCCCAGCACCTTGTCGGTATCCTCGCTCTTGGCTGTCAGCAGGATCACCGGCACGTTGGAGAACTCCCGGAGTTTGGCCAGGGCGCCGACCCCGTCCAGAACCGGCATCATGATGTCCAGCAGTACCAGGTGGATGTCCTCCCGCTCGAGGATCTCCAGGGCCTCCCGCCCGTTGCAGGCCGGGAAGGTTCGGTAGCCCTCAGCCTCCAGATAGATCTTCAGCGCCGAGACGATATCCTTTTCGTCGTCGCAGATGAGAATATTGTACACGCTTTTCACCTCTTGCGGCTTTATTGTAGCAAAACAAGTATTAAGATAAAAGACGGGAAGCGATTAAGAATTGATTAAGATGACAATAGCATGCCCTTGGGACCTGCTATTGTCCGCCTCACTCGTCCAGCTTGAGGACGGCCAGGAAGGCCTCCGTGGGGATCTGCACCGTGCCAAGCTGGCGCATCTTCTTCTTGCCCTCCTTCTGCTTCTCCAGCAGCTTCTTCTTGCGGGTGATGTCGCCGCCGTAGCACTTGGCCAGCACGTCCTTGCGCAGGGCCTTCACCGTCTCCCGGGCGATGATCTTGCCGCCGATGGCCGCCTGGATGGGCACCTCGAAGAGCTGGCGGGGGATGTTCTCCTTCAGCTTCTCGCAAAGCTTGCGGGCCCGGGGATAGGCCTTCTCCCGGTGAGCGATGAAGCTCAGCGCGTCCACCTGGTCGCCGTTGAGCAGCATGTCCACCTTCACCAGATCGCTGGTCTTGTACTCGGAGAACTCATAGTCCAGGGAGGCGTAGCCCTTGGTGCGGGCCTTCAGGGTGTCGAAAAAGTCGTAGATGATCTCGTTGAGAGGCATCTCGTAGTGCAGCTCCACCAGGCGCGCGTCCAGATACTGCATGTTCTTGTAGATGCCCCGCCGATCCTGGCAGAGGGGCATGATGTTGCCCACATAGTCGTTGGGCGTGATGATGGAGACCTTCACATACGGCTCGTAGGCCTCGGCAATGGCGGCCACGTCCGGGTAGTTGTGGGGATTGTCCACCATGACGATCTTGCCGTCGGTCTTCACCACCTTGTAGATGACGGAGGGCAGGGTGGTGACCAGCTCCAGGTCGAACTCCCGCTCCAGCCGCTCCTGGATGATCTCCATGTGCAGCATGCCCAGAAAGCCGCAGCGGAAGCCGAAGCCCAGAGCCACAGAGCTCTCCGGCTCGTAGCTGAGGGAGGCGTCGTTCAGCTTCAGCTTTTCCAGCGCGTCCCGCAGATCGGGGTACTTGGAGCCGTCCTCGGTGTAAATGCCGCAGAAGACCATGGGCCGGGCGGGCCGATAGCCGGGCAGGGGCGTGGCCGTGGGACGGGCCGCCTCGGTGACGGTATCGCCCACCTGGGTGTCCGCCACGTTCTTGATGCTGGCGGTGAAATAGCCCACGTCGCCGGCGGAGAGCTCCTCGCAGGGATCCAAGCCGATGGGCCGCAGGTGCCCCACCTCCACCACCTTGTAGCGTGCGCCGGTGGACATGAGCAGAATCTCCGAGTCCCGGCGGATCTTGCCGTCGATCAGGCGCATGAAGACGATGACGCCCCGGTAGTTATCGTACTGGCTGTCGAAAATGAGGGCCTTCAGCGGCGCCTCGGGGTCGCCCGGGGGGGCGGGCACATTGGCCACGATGTCCTCCAGCACGGCGTCGATGTTGATCCCGGCCTTGGCGGAGATCTCCGGCGCGTCCTGGGCGGGGATGCCGATGATCTCCTCGATCTCGTCCTTCACCCGCTGGGGCTCCGCCGCCGGCAGGTCGATCTTGTTCACCACCGGCAGGATCTCCAGATTGTTGTCCAGGGCCAGGTAGGTGTTGGAGAGAGTCTGGGCCTCCACGCCCTGGCTGGCGTCCACCACCAGCACGGCCCCCTCGCAGGCGGCCAGGGAGCGGCTGACCTCGTAGTTGAAGTCCACATGCCCCGGGGTGTCGATCAGGTTCAGGGTATAGCTCTCCCCGTCCGCCGCCTGGTAGGTCAGCCCCACAGCCCGGGCCTTGATGGTGATGCCCCGCTCCTTTTCCAGCTCCATGTTGTCCAGGATCTGATCCTCCATGATGCGCTGCTCCACCGCGCCGCACTTCTCGATCAGCCGGTCGGACAGGGTGGATTTGCCGTGGTCGATGTGGGCGATAATGGAAAAGTTTCGAATATGCTTCTGGTCGATCATGGCTCGTCCCCCTCGATGTTATTCAGCGCGTTCTCCGCCCGCTCTACGAAGCCGCGCAGCTCCGACAAAAAGGCCCGGGTGTCCCGCAGGCTCACATCCCCCGGGTGGGCGGAGCGTCCCAGCAGATAGTCCGCCGTAACGCCGTAATAGTCACAGGCGCGGCACACGAAGCCCAGCCCTGGCTCCCGCGCGCCGTTCTCGTAATGGCTCAGCAGGGCCTGGCTGATGCCCAGCTCCGCCGCCGCCTGCCGCTGGCTGATTCCCCTGCCCTTGCGCAGAGCGGACAGGGTTTCCGGAAAGTCACGATTCATTTCCATTTCACTCCTTTTGATAACAGGGAGTATTATAATGGCTGCGTTTCGCTTTGTAAACAGAAATTTGCTTGAAAAACTTGAAAAAAATGTCCCGTGGTGTTAAATTATGTTTGTTAAACCAAAATAAAATCTGGAGGGTTTTTGAACATGTTTGAAAATCTCATTGAAATCCTGAAAGCCAATCCCCGCAAGATCGTCTATACCGAGGGCCCCGACGCCCGCATCCTCTCCTCCGCCGCCCGTCTGAAGAAGGACGGCTTCCTCACCCCCATCCTGGTGGGCAAGGTGGAAGAGGTCAAGGCCGCTGCCGAGAAGGGCGGCTTCGACATCGAGGGTCTGGAGATCCTGGATCCCGCCACCTACGACAAGATGGACGAGATGGTGGAGACCATGGTGGCTCTGCGCAAGGGCAAGATGACCGCCGAAGAGTGCCGCGCCGCCCTGCAGAAGGGCAACTATTTCGGCACCATGCTGGTGAAGATGGGCGTGGCCGACGCGCTGCTGGGCGGCGCCACCTACTCCACCGCCGACACCGTCCGTCCCGCGCTGCAGCTGGTGAAGACCAAGAAGGGCGCGAACCTGGTGTCCTCCTGCTTTATTCTGGTCAAGGAGGGCGCCCCCATGCTCTGCATGGGCGACTGCGCCATCAACATCGACTACCAGGACACCGTGGACAAGGAGGGCAATGTGATCCTGCCCGCCGCCGCGAAGCTGGCCGAGGTCGCCGTGGCCACCGCCCACACCGCCAAGGTCTTCGGCATGGATCCCAAGGTCGCCATGCTGAGCTTCTCCACCAAGGGCTCCGGCAAGGGCGCCAGCGTGGATCTGGTCCGCAACGCCACCGCCATCGCCAAGGAGAAGGCTCCCGAGCTGGATCTGGACGGCGAGATGCAGTTTGACGCCGCCGTCTCCCCCGTTGTCGGCCAGCTCAAGTTCCCCGGCAGCAAGGTCGCCGGCTACGCCAACACCTTCATCTTCCCGGAGATCCAGTCCGGCAACATCGGCTACAAGATCGCCCAGCGTCTGGGCGGCTACGCGGCCTACGGCCCCATCCTGCAGGGTCTGAACGCCCCCATCAACGACCTGAGCCGCGGCTGCGACGCGGAGGAGGTCTATCAGATGTCCATCATCACCGCCGCGCTGGCATAACGTCAGAAGAAGCCTGATCTATTCCGCTTCCCCGGTTTCCGTAAGGGGCCGGGGAAGCTTCATATCCTCAGGCTCCTTCTTCCTCTTCCAAATCGAACCCGCTTCGCTGGGCTTCGATTTGGGCGATTCCGTAACGGAGGTTTTACCATGGACGATACGCAAGCGATGTCCAAAGCTCTTGTTCTGGCCAGGGAGGCCTTTGAAGCCGGGGAGGTGCCGGTGGGCTGCGTCGTCACGGACGCGGCGGGAAAGGTTATCGGCCGCGGGCGCAACCGGCGGGAGGAACAGGGCGACGCCACCGCCCACGCGGAGATTGAGGCCATCCGGGAGGCCTGCGCGGCTCTCGGCGACTGGCGGCTGGAGGGCTGCACCCTCACGGTGACGCTGGAGCCCTGCCCCATGTGCGCCGGGGCCGTCATCAACGCCCGCATCCCCACGGTTGTCTACGGCGCGCGGGAACCGCTCTCCGGCTCCTGCGGCAGCGTGATCGACCTGTTTTTCGAGCGCTACGGCCACCACCCTACGGTGTACAGCGGCATGCTGGAGCAGGACTGCGCCGCCTTGCTGCGAGATTTCTTTGCAGGCAAACGATAAAAATCATTTCCAAGCAAAGCGGGTTATTCATTCTGAGCGAAACGAAGCAGAGTCGAAGGATCTCGAACTCAGCACTAGAACAGATTTTTGAAAAATACAAGCCCATGGGTCGGGATATATTCCACCCATGGGCTTGTGCTTTTTGCCATCCTTGTATCTTGGCTCAGCCCTCGCCTCCGTAGTAGAAAACTTCAACACGCAGAACCGTCCACTTGTGTTCCAGTTATGTTGCTGCAGCGGTCTTTCGCCAACCAATGGTCGGCGCTACGGGATGATTAATTGATCGGACAGAAGCACGCGATGAGGCTGGCAAACGCGGTTCCGAAGAATATGATGATCCATCTCAAATCAATGGCATAGTAATGGTTGAGTTCATCCTCCCCCTCAACATAATGCGGGGCTAATCTAAATCCCCATTTCGGTGAATATTTTTCTCGATATAAATCCCTGAATCTTCCCCTATTCACCATGGCCATGATCACATAGACGAGCAACGTGACGACTAATAGACCAAAAAACAGCTTTTGCTTCGAATATACTGTTAATACCATAAGTACCCAGGCGGGCAAGCCGAACAAGAGCAGCGGTTTAATTTGTTGCCGCAGTAATTCTTTTTCCATATTACACTCTCCTATTGTTGCGCGTTTTTTCTCAACGATGACCAGTGGTCTGCGCTACTGCCGCTTCCTCAAACTTATCCGTGGGAGCGGAAATAGATCTCAATGAGGATGAAAAGTGTCCCGAATACGATAAGCAAAATCCAACCAAATCTCCATTTGAATTTTTCCTGCTTCTCTTTATGCTGCAAAACGGCCAGTCCCTCGCCTTGCCTCTCTGCATCAACGAGCTCCCAAGAGCGCCTCGCAAGGGAAACATAGCTGAGAACGACGTAGAGGAGCATCGGGATGAAAATAAGAAGTGAGCCTGCAAGCCAAAAGGCCCAGGAATCCAAATGAAGAAACCTTGTATGAAGATAGAGGATCACCAAAAGCTGACAGATAATCAAATAAATACAGGAAGAAAGAATGATCGAGGTCTTTGGATACGTTATGAGCTTTCCGCAGTGGACGCATCTGCATCTGTAGTCTTTGACATCTTTCATATATTGCTTCCTGTGAACAAACAGGTCGA
>JAEEGF010665320.1_pt1 | contig 32446 bp, 16 predicted proteins | sample 9134171 | NCBI WGS metagenome assembly JAEEGF01 (sample SAMN16246542, study PRJNA631951) | gut metagenome | biome: gut microbiome; feature: rumen; material: AP-attached | host: Bos | place: Iran: Karaj | collected 2018-10 | reverse complement strand
TGATATTACAGACCCCACCCCTCGCTCGGCCGAAGGACGCTTGCAAGGCAAGAACCCCTCCCCGTAAGGGCAGGGTTCAAGAGGGGATGGCTGCGCATGAATAGGTCAACTGCTATATCATTGCCATTTAAAAAGGATGGGAAGGGCTGCGCACAGTTTTTGTAGAAAGTTATTAAACCATGAACTTATTTTATTAGCGACGTAACTACGTCTTATTCCAACCGTGCAAGACTGGGGCGACTGTTGGGACTTTTATGCAAAAAGTTTCCTGCCGAGAAACCTTTGGTTTCCTGCCGAGAAACCGATGGTTTCTCGGCAGGAAACTTTTAAAACCCATGTCGCCTTGAAACTGCAGGATTTTCGCCATGGAAAGACATAGGCATCCTCGCAGCTGTCGAAGCGCACGCTGTCGGCATAGCCATAGCTTGTAAAGAGCTGTTTGACGCGCTCTTGCTGTTCGGGGTCGAGGCGCAGGAGGATGTGTCAATGGCACCTGTCATCTGCCTTCCACTCCGACAACAGTGAGCACGCCCTGGCTGACGCGGAAACGGACGTCGCGACCCGCGAAGGACATGCCATAGACACGGGCACCGTCATCGTGATAGCGCGGACGCGGGTCTTGGGCGAGGACACTGCGCAGGGCCTGCTGTTCCTCGGCGGTGAAGGCGGCGCACACCTCTTCGGGCATCACCACCTGCAACGCCTCCCACTGCTGCTCGTCGACAAAGCCGCTGCGGGCCTCGGGATGGCTGTCGGCATAGGTGACGTAAGGCTTCACGTCGAAGATGGGTGTACCGTCCATCAGGTCGGCACCCAGCACGTGCAGCACAGGGCCGAGGTGCGGGTGATGCTCCACGCGGTCCAAGCGCACACAAGAGAGCCCCAGGCTGTTGGGACGGAACGGCGAGCGCGAAGCGAAGACGCCCACACGGCGATTGCCGCCAAGGCGCGGCGGACGCACGGTGAGGGGCAAGGAGTGAGCAGTGGGAGATGGACTGTTGGCGCTGAACTGCCAGATGAGCCACACATAGTCGAAGCTCTCCAAGCCGCGCACAGCCTCAGCACGACGATAGTCGGGCTCAAAGACAACAGTGCCCTCCAGACTACCGGCGAGACCGCTCTGACGCGGGATGCCGAACTTCGACGTCAGCGGCGAATGGAAAAAAGCTATGGGACAAACCTCCATCTATGGGGCAAAGATACGAAGAAGCAACGAAAATGCAAAAGAAAAATGTAAAAATCTTTTGCCGTTACGGAAAGATTATGTATTTTTGCACGTGTTTACACCAAATAGCTATGCCAACCATCAGACCTTTCCTCACCATATTATTGATACTGCTGGCCTCGCTCACCATCGGAGCAAAAACTGTAGACTATAAAAACGACCCCACCTACAAAGAGCTGCAGAGTGACATGACACGTGCGTTCAACGAAACCGACAGCGCACATTTCTATCCTGCATTGAAAAAATTGCAGAACTATCTCTTGGAGAATGGCGACATGCACGGCTACTACACACAGCGCTGCAACGAGGTAATCTTCCTCATGAACAGGCAGAAAATCTTTGAGGCTTACAAGCGGGCCCGCGCGATGTCGCAGGAACTGCGTGAGAAGCGGTTGGACAAGGAGATGTATATGGCCTACAACATGCTGGGACACATCTACCGCTACTGCGGCAACAAAGAGTTGGCCGGCAAAATGTTCAGCATGGTCATAGAGCAGATGGAGCAGGCTGGCTACTACGAGAGCATGCCGCCCATTTACACGAACTTGATGGGTGTAATCATCAACGACAATCCCGAGAAAGCCATGCAGCTGCTGGAGAAAGCACTCGACATTGCCCGCCAGTACGCCCCGGAGCGTGTCTTCGAATTAGAGACGCGCCGCACCATGGCGTATTACGAGCTGGGCGACACGGCTGCCTTCAAGAAGGGCTATGCGGACTACAAGGAAGGCGAGGCCGACGGCAGGACCTCAGTGCACGGCAGACGGCTCGAGATCTACAATATGGCCATGCAGGGAAAGACCGACGAGGCCATCGCACTGGCACGCAAAGAGCTGGGCAGCAACAGCTATGACATACAGGAGAAACTGCTGAGCAAGGCCGGGCGATGGAAAGAGGCCTATCACGCCATGAAGCAGGCATACGAGGAGAGCGACTCCATCAACGCCGTCATACTGGGCAACAGCATGCAGGGCATACAGAGCGAGCTGCGCATCTACGACGCAGAGCGGAAGGCCGGTCGCAGCAGAACCATAGCACTGGTCAGCGCACTCGTGCTGCTGATGACCATCATAGCCGGCATGACCTATATCATACTGTCACGGCGGCGCCACATGCGACAGCTGAACAACGCCTACCAGCACGCACTGCGCTCGGACAACATGAAGACGGCATTCATCAAGAACGTCAGCCACGAGGTGCGCACACCCCTGAACATCATCAGCGGCTTCGCACAGGTCATAGCCGACCCGACGCTCGACATCGGTGCCACCGAGCGACAGCACATGGCGCAGATGGTGCAGCGCAACACTCGCATCATCACCTCACTCATCGACGAGATGCTGGAGCTGTCGAACAACGAGACCAGCGGCAACGCACGCAAGGACGACATCGTCAGGCTCAACACACTCCTGCTCGACATCATCGCCGTAGAGGAAGACGTCCTCACCGATGCCACCACCATGCAGCTGAAGAGCAGCCTGCCCGACGACTACACGCTGAAGACCAACGAGATGATGCTCAAGCGCATCGTCAGCTCGCTGCTCAACAATGCGGCAAAGAACACTGCGGAAGGCCACATCGAGCTGAGCGCATCGCAGAGCAACGGCCAGCTGAAACTGGTGGTCGAGGACACAGGATGCGGCATACCCGACAATGAGGCCGAGCACATCTTCGACCGCTTCGTCAAGCTCGACAAGTTCAAGGTGGGCATCGGACTCGGACTCACCCTTTGCCGCACCACAGCACGCAGCCTGGGAGGCGACGTCGTGCTTGACACCAGCTATCACAACGGTGCACGATTCATCGTCACACTGCCGGCAAATCAATAGACAGACAACCAAACTTTAATTGATCAATGAAAAAAATTCTTTTTGCCATGCTTTCACTCCTGCCCCTCATGGGCTTTGCAGCACAGAAAAGCGACACGTTCACGGCTCCCAACGGCAAGGCCGTAGTCATCAACCACATCAAGCACGCCAGCATACACATAGAGTACGACGGGCGACACATCTACATTGACCCCGTGGGGAAGAGAGTGCTGCCGGAGACGGACTTCAGCCTGATGCCCAAGGCACACATCATCCTCATCACACACGAGCACAGCGACCACTACGACCCCATCGCGCTGCCACAGATGTATCAGCCCACCACGGCGGTCTACGCCAACCCCTCAGTCATCGACAAGGTGCACCGCGGCATCGCACTGCACAATGGCGACAGCCTCATCTTCGCTGACGACATCAAGATATGGGCAGTGCCGGCCTACAACACCACGCCGGGCAGAGAGCAGTTCCACCCCAAGGGACGCGACAACGGATATATCCTGCAACTGGGCGGACTGCGCATCTACATAGCTGGCGACACCGAGGACATACCTGAGATGGAGGAGGTGAAGGACATCGACGTAGCATTCCTGCCCTGCAACCAGCCGTACACCATGACCGTCGAACAGCTGGTGAAGGCCGCAAAGACCATCATGCCCAAGGTGCTCTTCCCCTACCACTTCTCAGAGACGCCTATACAGCAGACACGCATCATGCTGGCGGGCAGCGGCATCGACGTGCGTATACGTGACTATAAATAACACCAACATGAAGAAAGTATTGAGCTTGGCAGTTCTCGTTGCTGCCACCATCGCCACCAGTGCTGTGGCACAGAATCCTAACGTCAGCGACTCGCTGCTGCTGCAGGACGCCGTGAAAGGCAAGAAGCAGGTCAACCTGCCACTGTTCCAAACCAAGTACACCGCCGACCCGTCGCCACTCGTCGTCGGCGACACACTGTTCCTCTACACCTCGCACGACGCTTCGCCCGAGGACATCGTAGACCCCAATGAGCGCAGCTCGGCAGGATTCTTCATGTACGACTGGCTGCTGTGGAGCACCACCGACATGGTGAACTGGACAGAGCACGGCGCCGTGGCATCGCTGAAGGACTTCGCATGGCGCAGCCGCGACAACGGAGGATGGGCCATACAGACCGTGGAGCGCAACGGCAAATACTATCTCTACGCCCCGCTGCACGGACACGGCATCGGCGTGCTCGTGGCCAACTCGCCTTACGGACCCTTCCGCGACCCACTGGGCGAGCCGCTGGTGTGGGACAGAAGCAACTGGTACGACATCGACCCGTCGGTCTACACCGACGCCGACGGTCAGGCTTATATGTACTGGGGCAACCCGCACACGTTCTACGCACGCCTGAACAACGACATGATCTCGCTGAAGGACAGCGTCGTGCGTCTGCCACACATCGAGCACTATCAGGAAGGCCCGTGGTTCTACAAGCGCGGCAGCAACTACTACCTCGCCTTCGCCTCCACCTGCTGCCCGGAAGGCTTGGGCTACGCCATGAGCAAATCGCCGACAGGCCCGTGGACATCGACAGGATACATCATGCGCCCCACGCCACGCGACCGCGGCAACCACCCCGGCATCTGCGACTTCAAGGGCCACACCTACGCCTTCGGACAGAGCTACGACCTGATGCATCTCGAGACCTTCGTCCACCACGAGCGCCGCAGCGTCAGCGCAGCCGAGATGAAATACAATGCTGACGGCACCATACAGGAGCTGCCCTACTGGCTCGACCAGAAACCCATGGAACAGCTGCAGTGGCTCAATCCCTACAACATCGTGCAGGCAGAGACCATGAACTGGGGCTTCGGATTGAAGAGTGCCAAGGTGGGCATTGAGAACACGGGCGACGTCAAGAAGATGCCATACTCTACCGGCCGCCGCAACATGTACATCTACGACCTCAACGACGGTGAGTTCATCCGCCTGCGCGGCGTTGACTTCGGCAGCACGGGCGCCAAGGACTACACCATCAGCGCCGCCGCCACAGGGGGCTGCACCGTCACCCTGCGCATCGACAGCCAGAACGGCCCGGCCATAGGCACCGTCCGCATAGGCTCTACAGGCTCGGTCAACGACTACCGCATGTTCCAGGCTTCGGTCAAGAAGACCACCGGCGTACACGACCTCTACATCTGCTTCAGCCGCACCACTGGCGACGTCCGCCTCGACTGGTGGCAGTTCAGGTAAACGCGCAGCCAAGCAGTTGGCTTAGCTGTTGAAGTTGTCTTCACAGGAAAAACGTGAAAAGGTCGGGCGAACCGTTTAGCGGCTCGCCCGACCTTTTTTTGTTTTCTATAACCTACAATATTTACTGAAATGTGTTGAATCCACTTCCTTTTCCTTCGCCTGCGGCACAACGTAAATATACGCGAATGACACGCAAATAAGCGGCCACATTCAAAGTCCGCTGGACTGGTGAAGGCGCTCCAGATTGCCGTCCCACAGCTCGTGCAGATCGTCGATATCTTCGGGCAACGAATAGTCGGTGACACACAGACACACCTCCTCGGTCAGCTCGCTGCGCCCGATGCGCATCTCCCAGTAAGCGTCGGGGTCGGTATCGTCCACCCATTTCAACTTGATATGACTGTTCTTCTCGCGTTCCATGATACGTGCGTGCATGGTGTGGTGCTCACCCCACAGGTCGCCCCACGTCAGTTCCATCACGCCATTGGCCTCGTTCACTCGGTCGGCTATCCACCGCTCCAGCCCGTGGTCGGTGCTCATCAGAGTCCACAAGATGTCTGGCTTGCGGGCATTCAAGGGATACTCCAGTTCTAGTCTTTGTTTCTTAGCGTTCATTAGGTCAGCTTGTATGTTGGGTGCAAAATTACAAATAAAAAGAGATTTACAACCATGAAAACGCATTATTTTTCCCGCCTAAATCATAAATAAAGTTAACAAAAAGCATTTTTCTAAGTCATCATTCTTGAGTTTTAACAGAAAAGCATTACCTTTGCACCCGCTTAACCGAAATAGGTTGTTGGCGGGATAGCTCAGCTGGTTAGAGCGCATGATTCATAATCATGAGGTCGCCGGTTCAATCCCGGCTCCCGCTACCACTGGAAAAGACAAGCATGAGGCAGTTAGGACGTAAACACCTGACTGCCTTTTTTAGTTGAAACCAGAACAGCGACAATACGTAGCATGTCGCCAACGAACATCTTTTATTCCTGAACTCCATGGAACGTCCACTGATACTTATCTCCAACGACGACGGCTACCAGGCGAAAGGACTGCGCAGCCTCGTCACAATGGTCCGCCATCTGGGCCACGTCATCGTCTGTGCACCCGACGGGCCACGCTCGGGCTTCGCATGCGCCTTCTCTACCACCACACCGCTCACCCTCACCCTGCGCGAGAAGAGCGACGGCGTAGAGATATGGTCGTGCAACGGCACACCCATAGACTGCGTAAAGATGGCGCTGCAAGAGATTGTGCCCCGCCGACCCGACATCGTCATCGGAGGAATCAACCACGGCGACAACGCCTCGGTGAACGCCCACTACAGCGGCACCATGGGCGTGGTAATGGAGGGATGCATGAAATATATACCCTCAGTGGCCTACTCGCTCTGCGACTATCATGACGATGCCGACTTCGAGCCTATGCGACCCTACGTAGAGCGCTTCACAGCACAGGTGCTGAAAAGCGGCCTGCCAAAAGGCGTATGCCTGAACATCAACTTCCCCGTCATAGGAGTGAGTGGTGAGGGGCAAGAAGTGAGAGACTACCAAGGCGTGAAAGTCTGCCGCATGGGCTTCGGCTCGTGGCTAAACGAGGTGACGAGATGTCATCATCCGCGCGGTTACGACTACTGGTGGATGGTGGGCCAATACCGCAACGACGAGCCGGAAGCCACCGACACCGACCGTTGGGCCCTCGACCACGGATACGTCGCCATCACACCCACACGCATGGACATCACTGCCTACGAGTCATTCGACGTCGTGCAGCAACTCCTCTAACTTCTCACTTCATACTTCTTACTTCTTCTTACCTCTTACCTCACATGAAGTATTACCTTATAGCCGGTGAGGCATCGGGCGACCTGCACGCCTCACGTCTGATGCAGGAGCTGAAAAAGCAGGACGCCAACGCAGAGTTCCGCTTCTACGGCGGCGACCAGATGGCTGCCGTGCAGGGAGCCACCATGGTGAAGCACTACAAAAAGCTGGCCTACATGGGCTTCATACCCGTGTTCCTGCATCTGCCCACCATCTTGCTGAACATGCGGCGAGCCAAGCAGGACATTAAGGCATGGCAGCCCGACGTCGTCATCCTCGTCGACTACCCGGGCTTCAATCTCAAGATAGCCAAATATGTCAAGAAGAACGCCATCGCACCCGTGTATTACTACATCGCACCGAAGATATGGGCATGGAAGGAATACCGCATCAAGAACATCAAGCGCGATGTGGACGAGCTCTTCTCCATCCTGCCCTTCGAGGTGGACTTCTTTGAGGGCAAACACCACTACCCTATCCACTATGTGGGCAATCCCACAGCCGACGAGGTGAGGGCTCACTCCAAAGCCCCCCTTTCGTCACCCGAGGGGGACACAATACTCTGCAAGCAGACAAATGAAGCCCCCTCGGGGACTGCAGGGGGAGCTCTTATCGCCATTCTCTGCGGCTCGCGCCGTCAGGAAATCAGAGACAACCTGCCGGCCATGCTGCAGGTGACCGACAAGTACAGCGACAAATATCAGGTGGTCATAGCCGGTGCGCCCAGCATCGATGCCGACTACTACCGCCAGTTCATGGAGGGACATCAGGTGTCGATAGTCTTCAACCAAACCTACGACCTGCTGTCACGGGCTCACGCCGCCCTCGTCACCAGCGGCACCGCCACCTTGGAGACAGCCCTCTTCGGTGTGCCGCAAGTGGTGTGCTATGAGGCGAAGCCCCACTGGTTTTTCAAATGGCTGCGCAAAAAGCTGCTGAAGGTGAAGTATGTCTCGCTGGTCAACCTCATCGCCAACCGCGAGGTGGTGAAGGAGCAGGTGGCCAACACCTTCACGGTAGAGAACATCGAGAAGGAGTTCTCCGTCCTCCTGCCCGCCAACAGCCCCCAGCGCCAACAGATGCTGGAGGGCTACAAAGAGGTGTGGCAGCGATTAGGCGACAAGCGAGCCCCCGAAGAGGCCGCCCGCATCATGGCAGAGCAGCTCGTTTCCGCCCGTTAGTTTGCCTCGCAATTTTTCCCAGGCTGGGACAAAAAAATTATTTATTCTGTTTCAGAAACAACAGTTAAATATTGAATATATCAAGAACACATATCTCTCCGACTTAACGATTTTGGAAAGAATAGGGTACGATATACAAAACTATTCTTTCGTCAGTTCTTAGCATTGTAGTTTTTTATACATCCTAAAAATAATATCCGAATCGCTTGGCGGTTCGGATTTTTGTTCGTATCTTTGCACCGACTCTCAGAGTTCTAACTAAGCACGGGCTGTCCGGACGGCAGCCACTCCGTGAAAGCCACGACATCATAAAAGGCGTTTTTCCTTATTCCTCTCAATTATGACAACGATAGAGCTAAATGCGCAACTACTTCAACAACTAAGTTATATCGCAGACAACGAGAACTATCTCCGGCGTACACTTGATTTCATCAGTAAACTAGTGCAATCGCACAGTTCTGCTGTTGTTCATAGAAGTCAGACATACACCGAAATGATAGAACGGCTGTCTGACTTTCAAGAGTACGAACGCGGATGGGATGGGAACGACGCATTGCCATTGCATCGTGACGTCGTGAAAAATTTCAAAAATCTGTTGCAAAAGAGCAAAGACTCAGACCTGCAAGGGTGGACTATCTTCCCTGCGGCTAACGGCACTCTACTGCTGCAAAACAGAGAAAGGAAGTCTGGTATTAACATAGGCACGAATGGATTCTCATACTATGTGATACAAGATGGAGAGGCAAAAGGAGAAAACAATCTCAAATTCTCGCCAAGGGCTGTACTGAGTACGATGAAAAGACTTTAGCTCATTATGGTAGAAGATAGTGAAAGCGTAGCCCGTGCCATATTCTCACCACGCATGGTTGTTAATGGAGAGATTCAGCCAGAGGCTTTTTGTCTGAGGGCTTCTATACATGAAGAGTATCTTTCAGTCATGAGGATGTCTTTCCCATCTTGGATTGATGACGTGAAGAGCATACCGCAAAGGAAAAACAGAAAGCTCTATGGCTATGCAGAAATGGGCGTGAAAGACATAAGAACAATTCGATTGAAAGGGGTCGTGTATGATGTGAAAGAATGTGCCTCTTCTGACAGTCCCTCACATGCTGGTGTCTTTATAACCGTTAATGGGGAAAGTGTTGTAGGTGGCAAGACGCTCACAACCATAGCACCTGGTACAGAGCAAGACTTTTTGTTATTAGCTATACAGCGAGAGCTTTCCGACCTTGCACAGAATGGCATTCACCAATTGTAGTCTAATGTATTCTTTGTATAGGAAGGAAAAATGAAATAACTATTTTAAGAAATTATTTCCGAATCTGCTTGCAGGTTCGGATTTTTGTTCGTATCTTTGCACCCGACTCTCAGAGTTCTAACGAAGCGCAACCCCTGCTCCGGACAGGAAAGCCACTCCATGGGAGCCACGACATAATAAAAGGCGTTTACTTTCAACGCTTTGTTCTTGACGGTCTGGAATCTTGCAAATTCACTGTAATGTCAGAACATGGCGAGGGTAGATGCCCGCATGATGTGATTTTACACTTGCTTCTTATGCTTTGCAAGGGAGTGTTGTATTCATATCATTGTGGGTTCTATGCTTGCTCATTCAACATTACAGGGCATGCAAGAGCCTCAGACCGTGGGACGAGCAAGAGTATAGTTCCCACATCTTTTTTATGCCGTCATCAAAAATAATTGATAACTTTTAGAGGCCGAATCTGGGGGCAAGGAGGCAAATGAATTAATATGAAAAGGCTAGCTTTTCTGTTATCTTATTTCTGCATTGCTATTGCATCGATAGGAGCTAATGTAACAAAGAATGTTACTTTTACTATTGGTAATACTTATACATTAGACCCCGTTGGAGACTTGGGACTTTCAAAATCAGGTAATATACCATATGTCAGTTCACAGTCTGATGGTAAGACTACCTATCCAAATGGCACATATGCTCTTTCTACGACTACAGACATATCAGTAATATCAGAATTTCATAAAACGTGGACGGAAAGTGGTGAGACTCGAGGATACTATACCTATCAGTTAACCCCACACGTACAAGGTATTTATACTTTTTATCAAAAACTTTTTTACAGCGGATGGAGCACTGTTGAAACTTATGAAATCACATACAATTTAATTGTTGTTGAAGTCACTTCTATCAACATGCCGTCAACTCTTTCCATGTTTGTAGGTGATGAACAGCAAATAACACCAATTATTATGCAAGCAGGAGCAACAACAACATTAACCTGGCAGAGCAGTACACCATCTGTTGCTACCGTATCTGAAGATGGAACTGTCACTGCTATCAGTAAAGGTACAACCATCATTACTTGTATAGCTGCGAATGGTGTTTCTGCTCAGTGTGAGGTTACCGTGAATCCTGTATTAGTGAATGGCATAACTCTCAATCAGACAGTAGCCGAACTTACTGCTGGCGAAAAGCTACAGTTAGAAGCTACTATTGCCCCCGACAATGCCAGTGACAAGAGCATCACCTGGAGCAGCACTAACGAGTCGGTGGCCGTAGTGAGCGAGAGCGGACAAGTGACTGCCGTGGGCTCTGGCACTTGCCAAGTGAAGGCGACGGCCAACGACGGCAGTGGCAAGTCGGCCTCATGCTTAGTGACGGTGTTGGGTAATGTGATGTTCTGCGAGGACTTCGGCGCTGTGCCGAGTGCTACTGTCACACTGCCCATTCAGCTGACCAATGCTGATGCCATTCAGGGCTTCGAGTTCAAACTGGTGCTGCCCGAAGGCGTGAGCGTTCAGGCTGACAATAACGGCAAGCTGCTGGCCACGCTGACGGAACGCGTCAGCACGCAAGGGCTGGAAGGAGCCAGTCAGGGGAATGGTGTCTACCAGTTCGTGTTCACCTCCACTGCCCGTATCCAAGGTAACAGCGGTGCAGTGGTCAACATCCCCATCGTCGTGGCAGACAATGTTGCCGTAGGCCAGTATGACGTAATAGTAAAAGATGTGGAGCTGGTGAAGTACGGCTCCAGCTCGCAGATTCACCACAGCGACCGTACCGCCACGCTAACCATCAAAGAGATGACTTTGGGCGACGTGAATGGCGATGGCCGTATCTCGGTAGCTGATGCCATCTCCATCATTAACTATGTTCTCGGGCGCACGCCCGTATCGTTCATCTTGGTAGCTGCTGATGTGAATGGAGATAACGACATTACCTTGGCAGATGCCGTGGCGACAGTTGATAAGATTCTGGCAGGTGGCAATGCTGGTGCACGTGCTGCTATTCGCAACATCATGTCGCTTGATCCTCAGTAAAACATCAGTAACACATAAAAACGAATGTCAAAGATGAAAAAGATAGTTTTAGGCGTACTTGCCCTGTTCTGCTTTGCCACTATAGCCTGGGCCGACGGCCTGACAGTGGCCACTGTGAGCATACAGCCCGGAAAAACCGCTCCGGTGCAAGTGGTACTCAACAATTCAGGGGAGAGCTACCGCGCTGTGCTTTTCACACTTACCCTTCCCGCGGGCATTACGATTGTGAAGGATGAATATGATGAGCCAGTGATTACTGCCGATGATGCTATCCTCGCTGCAGGCTATAGCGCCACCTCCAATCAGCTGACCGACAATACCTATCGTTTCGCTGTAGTAAGCACATCAGGCAATAAGAATATTCCAGAGGAGTGTGGTCCGCTGTTTACATTCACCCTTGAGGCTGCCGCAACGCTGGCAACGGGAACAGACCTGACAGCCACATTGTCGGAGATAAAACTGACTGATGCCTGGGCCGTAGACCATGATGCTGATGATGCAACTTTCACCATCACCACCAATGACGGACGTATCACTCTGGATGAAAACTCTACCATTGTTCCCGAGACCAGTGAGGAGAATGTGAAGGTGAAAGTGCTTCGTACCATCAACGCCAACGAATGGAGCACGCTGGTGCTGCCGTTTGACATGACTGAAGAACAGGTGAAGGAGGTCTTCGGCAACGATGTGGAGTTAGCAGAGTATATTGAGCATGAGATGAACGAAGAAGGAACGGCTATTACCGTGTTTTTCGATAATGCCAACCTGGCCGTGGATGGGCTGATGGCCAACAATCCCTACATCATCCGCACACCGAAGGACATCACCGAGTTTACCGTCGACGGCGTGACCATCGACCCCGATGAGGAGGGAGCCATCGCCGAGTTCACCAATGGGCGCACTGGCTCGCGCAAGGTGGTGTATGGCACTTTTTGCGGCACCTATCATGCCCAAACGGTAGTGCCTGAGAATGCGCTGTTCCTGAGCGAGAGCCAGTTTTGGTATTCCACGGGCCAGACAAAGATGAAGGCCTTCCGCGCCTATTTCAACTTTGTCAACGTACTGACTTCAGTGAAGCAGGGGGCTGGTGTCCGCATCAGTTTCAGCATCAATGAGCAGTCTGGAATCAAGGACAACAACCGTGAAACAACAAACAATAACCGTTATTACGATTTGCAGGGCCGCAGGGTGAAGAAACCGGGCAAGGGCCTGTACATCAGAAACGGGAAGAAAGAAATAATGAAATGATGTCTATGCCGAAACATCAATGGCCACGAATGTTTCATAAATAATTAATATGTAAACACAAGACAGCAATGAAGAAGACATATATGAAGCCATCCGCAGAGGTGGTGAGAATGGGAATGACAATGATGATCTGCACTTCCGAAGGTGTCACGTCGAACAACGGCATCGACTACGGCGGTGTGGATGAGGATGGTGAGAAAGACCCCGCTGCCCGCCGGCACCGCAACGTGTGGGACGACGAGGAGGACATGGAGGAGGACTGGTGACAGTCCTCCCCTGGCCATACGACCGTTGCCTCATCCCGTTACGGGGTGAGGCAACGGCCGTTTCTGATGGAATTGTTTCGGCCAGCCCTGAATGTCGCTTCGGGACTGTTCAGGCTGAGGCGGGGGCAGCAAATTTACCGCTGACAAAATAATACAGACATTACAGACCCAACCCCTGCACCCTCCGCTTGGGAGGGGAGCGGGCTCACGCCGTACCATTACCGGTTTCCCCTTCACCCAACCCCTCCCCTTACAGGGGCGGGGGGAACCGCGGAACAAGACAGCAATGAAGAAGGCATGAAGCTGTTGCTCTAAGGTGCATAGGTGGATAATATTTCTAAAACCTTTATCTTTATGAGGTACTCGTATTTCGTGCGGAGCGCGTTATTGGTGGCGGCGAACCACTGTTGGCGGCTCTGGCTGAGGTCGTAGAGTGTGGCCATGCCTGCCTCGTAGCGCTTCAGGGCATAGGTGTAGGCCAATGCGCTGGCCTCCTCCGCCTTGCGCTCTGCCTCGTAGCGCTTGTGTGCGTTGACTGCTCCTTGCCATGCCTGGCTAATGTCTTTTCTGACGCGCTGGCGGGCATCATCGTATGCCCATCTGGCATCCTCTAAGTCCACCTTGGCGGTGCGGATGCGGTGCTTTGTCTGGAATGCGTCGAAGAGGGGCACGGTAAGTTTGAGCCCTACAATGCCCTGTAGGAAATTCTTCCGTTTCCACCTTGCCTCGTTGCTGAGATTGTAGCTGAAGCTCCCTATCTGTCCCCAGGGGGCTATGAGGAGCGTCTGTCCACTCTGCGATGCATTGGCGTCGATGTTGACCCAGAATGTGCCTAATTCGCCCACCAATGTCAATGTGGGATAGTAGCCGCTGCGGGCAGCATTTAGTCTCTGCTCTGCCTGCAGGATGGTGTAGCCCGCCGACCGCACTGCCGGGTGTTGAAGGGTGGAGAGGTGAGAGGTGAGAGGTGAGAGGTGAGACTGGTCAACAGAGTCTGTCAGCTCGCCAATGTCGAAGTGGACGGAGTCGGGCAGGTTCAGCAGCAGTCTGAGGTCAAGCATGGCCAGCTCGGTGTCTCCCTCTGCTGCCGTCAGCAGTGCTTCGTCGCGACTCACAATGGCTGCCGCCTCCACGGTGTCGCTCTCTGGCCGTTTGCCCCTGTCGAACAGCGAGCGTGCCCTCTTCAGCAGCAGCTGCGAGACCTCTAACCGCTTTTGTGCGACAGATGCCTCCCCTCTGTTATAGAGTGCCTGCAGATAGGCCGCCGCCACCTGCACCTTGATGTCCTTTTCTGTTGCCCGCACGTCCTCAGTGGCTGCCAGCAGAGAATAGCGCTCTGCTTTGATCTGGTTCGACAGGCGTCCGCCGGTATAGAGTGGAACTGCCGCTGCGAGTCCCATGCTGAAGAGCGCCTCGGTGGCGTCAAACTTATTGTGGTCGTCCGACAGTTCGAGTGCCCCGGCATAGGTGCCGATGTCACCGCTGAAGCGTGGCAGGCGGGCATCCATGATGGCTTGCGTCTTCACCTGCTGCCGTTTCTGCTCGTTTAGTCGATGGGCCATCGCGTTGTTATGGGTTATGGCGTAGTCCATACATTCGTCAAGTGTCCACTGCCGCTGTCCATTGGCGGCAAAAGGTATCAGGTGTAGCAGCATGGTGAGTGCCAGCCATATTGTTGTCCGTATATGATGAAAAAAGCGTGATTTCATAGCCAGTCATCCCGTTATATTATTGAATGATTGTGAAGCCAGTGCCCTTGGATTGTTCTTTTATTTCATTTCCCCTGAGCAGCTCGCCTTTCTTCACCCCGCTTTTCAGTTCGATGGACAGGCCGTCGGACAAGCCGATGGTGACGGGCCGTCGTTCGAACTGCTGGTTCTGCGTGTCATTGGGCGGTGAGGTGAGCACATAGACATAAGTCTTCCCGTCTTCGAACGAGATGGCTTTCTCGTCGCACGCCAGCACATTGTTCAAGCTGCCCAGAAGGATGCTGGCATTGGCGCTGTAGCCTGATCGGATGTTCACTCCCTCTGGAATGTCGGCGTCAGCTTTCAGCTCGAACATCTTGGCCCCGTTCTGCATCACTCCCTCTGGCGCTATGTAGGTAAGCTTGGCTGGTATGGTCAGCTCCTGCATGGAGCCAAGGTGCAGCTCCACGTCCATGCCTGTTTGCAACAGTGCCACCTCTGTTTCGTCGATGTATCCGCGAAAGATGATGTCGCTCATGTCGGCAATCTTTGCCACCGTCGTTCCTTCTGTGAAGACGCTGGTACTTGAGACTGCCGCTCCCTCCTTGACGGGTACGCTGAGCACCATGCCTGTCATAGTGGAGCGGAGGTTGGTAATACTGATGTTTCCCGACCTTGCTGACTGTCCGCTGGTGATGACCTGCACCTGTGACTGCGCTGCTACGAGTCCCTCTCTGGCAGCTGCCAGGCGGTTGTTCTGCACCTCATAGTCCTCGCGGCTCACCACCCCGTCTTTGTAGAGTGCCTGCGTGCGGTCGTACTCACGCTGTACTTCGGTCAGGTTAATCTGTGCCGCCTCGACGCGGTTCTTCGCCTCGTTGAGCTGTGCCATATCGGGGATAATCTTCACTGTGGCAATGATATCTCCCGCCCTGACCATATCGCCTGGTTGCACGAGCAGCCTGCTGATGATGCCTGTGGCCTGTGGTTTCACGTCCACCTGTCGTCGTGCTTCCATGCTGCCGGCCACTGTAGTCCGTTTCACGAGATTTCGTTGTTCTGGGCTGACCAGTTCGTAGACCGTTGGCTTTGGCTGTGACTGTTGCCACAGGTAGTAGAGCGTGTAGCCGACGTAGATTGCCAGTAGGCACAACCCGATTACTTTAAGTGTTTTCTTCATTGTCATTATTATTCATTTTCTCAAGTTCTTCCTTTCCCCCTTTCCCTACTCTTCCCTAAGGGCATCGATGGGTTTGATGGCGAGTGCCCTCCTGGCCGGTATCCACCCAGCCATGAGTCCGCCGGCAACAAGTATGAGCAGCGCCCCGATGGCGGTCCAGAAGGGTACGATGGGACGGGTGAAGACGGCATCGTCGCCCTGCGGCAGCGCCCTGGCCAGCGCATCGAGCACCCATACTGCGGTGCACAACCCCGTCAGTCCTGCACTGAGCGTCAGCACGAGGCTTTCCGTCATGATATTTTTAAAGATGTCGAAAGGCTTGGCCCCGATGGCGCGTAGGATGCCTATCTCCTGCGTCCGCTCCCTGACGGTGACGAGCATGATGTTGCTGATGCCTATCAGTCCGGCTATCAGTGTACCCAAGCCGACAATCCAGATGAGCAGGCGGGTGCCAACGAACAAGTTTCCGAACATCTTCGTCTGTTCGCTCACTATGGCTACAGTGGTGGCCAGCTGGTCGTCGGGGTGTATGGAGTGGTTCTCCCTGATGAGTGACAAAACCCGTTCCTTCTCCTTATCCAGTTGGATTGTCTCGTCCATGATGACAGAGCACAAGTCTATTTCATCGCCCCTGCCGTATGCCGCCTGCTGGGTGGGCAGTGGCATCAGCACACTTTCCGAGAGGTCGATGCCAATGTTCACCTGCCGGTTGGTACAGTGTGTAACGCCCACCACCGTCAGCGACATGCCGTTCACTTTAAGCATACGCCCCAAGGCCTCCTCATGCCCTCCGAAGAACACCTCGGCCACATGATCGCCAATAACGCACACTTTGCGCTTCTCGCGAATGTCAATATCATTGATGAAGCGCCCTGCCGTGAGCCGCTGTGGCAGCTCGTTGAAAAAACCCGGCACCACCCCCGTCACCTGATACTGGTAGGTAAGGTCCCCTTGCGCCACATCCTGGTAGCCCGCAAAGCTGAGGGCACTGAATGACAACACATGACTACCGAAGCGTTGGCGAATCATCTCCTCGTCGTGCGAGTTGAGCAGCCACTTGCGGTCACGGCCAAAGCCTTTATAGGCCATAGAGGTCTCAGACGGGTATATCCACATCTCATTGGGAGGGAGGCTCTTGACTTTGTCTATGATGCCGTTGTCGAGTCCCATGCCGCTGCCAATGAGTAGTATCAGAATGACGATGCCCCAGAACACGCCGAAGGCCGTCATCAGTCTTTGCCCTCGCCGCGCTCTGATGGTCTGCCGACTGTCCATCGCTTCTACGGCCCTGGCACTGACAGCCTGTTTGGCAGGCACATATCCGGCCACGAGTCCCGCCACCACCATGATGCCGGTTACGGCCAGCACGTACTCTAGGCTGACGGTGGGATTGCAGAACACTTCGCTGTTGCCGGTCATGCTGATGGCTTTTGCCACCAGTTCCATCAGCTCAATGCCCAAGAACATGCCAACATAGCCGAACAGGAGGCAAATGATGACCGACTCTGCCATCACGAGCACCACGATTTGGTGTGGCTTGGCTCCCATAGCCCGCCTGATGCCTAACTCCTGCGTCCGCTCCCTGACGGCTATGAGCATGATATTCGACACGCCGGCAATGCCAGAGAGGAGCGTGGCCAAGCCTACTACGAGGACAAAGATGGAGAGCGCCATCAAAATATTGCTGACGAGCACTGGAAGCTCGTAGAGGTTGAATATCTTGACAGCATGTTTATCGGTGGGAGCGAAGCCCTTACGGGCGCCCAAATAGGCGAGGACACGGTCGTTGAACTGCTTGTTCAGCTCTGCCGTAGTCAGGTGGTTGGTCTGCATGCTGAGCCGGCTCAGTTCGCCCTCTGGACACCATATCGTCTTGACGGTGCTCAGCGGCGCCACGATGGTTCGTGTGGGGTTCGACTGTAGCACGGGTTCATAGATGCCTACTATCTGGAAATTGATGCCGTCTAACTGCAATACATTTCCCACCGCCGATTTGGGGTCGTCCCTGAAGAAGGCATTTCGTATTCCATTGGGAATGACGCACACCTTGCGTTGCATCCTTATGTCAAGGTCATTGATATCACGGCCTTCCAGTATCTGCGTGTTAGGCGCCGCCGCATAGCCAGGAGTATAGCCGTCGACCACCGTATTGGTGTATTCCATGCCGCGGCGGGCTTGTACGACATGACTCACGACGGGCATGACCTGCACCACCGTATCGCCGAACAGGCTGTCCAATGCTGCGGCATCTTCTTCATAGAGCCGGATGACACGCCCCTTGCTTCGCCCCTCGAAGGACTGTGACGTTTCACGGGGATAAAGAGTTACGATGCCAATGTTGTAAGTCTTGAAGTTGAGGTTCATGCCGTTGATGAGTCCACGGCCCGCACTGATGAGCACAATGAAGATGAAGATTCCCCAGGCAATGGAAAATCCTGTCAACGCTATGCGCATCTTGTTGCCCTTCATCACGGCAAGCACTTCGCTCAAGAGCTCTCTCATGCTTCAGCTTTCAACTATCAACATCTGACTGAGTGTTTCCTTATACGTTTTTGCCAGTTTTTTCATCATCTTCCTGGAATAATAGCCGGAATACATCACTTTGATGGTGTAATGATTCTTCTTTTCAACGACGTCCACCAGCGCCTCGACCATGAAGTTCTTCTGAGTGGAGACAGCAGCGTTGATGAGCGCCTCGTTCTGCGGCAGATGCTCATATTTTCCGTCTTCCACTATCCAGTCGGGGAAGAATTGGAACAGGATAATGGGGGCAATATTGAATTCCTGCACCAGTGATGCGAAGGGGAAGAAATTATTCTGGCTCAGTTTATAATAGATGTCGGCAAGCCGATTGAGGAAAGCCCGCATGTCGTGATGATCCGCATGGGCGACAATCGGCATACCGTTGATATACAGCCCGATATCCTCAAAATTGTTGAACCGGTCGCGTCCGTTGTCAAGAAAGCCAAAAGCAACTTCATCGCAGCCCGTCAGTTTTGACAAGGTTACAACCATAGCAGCCGTAAACAGGATGTTCTTATTAATTCCGAAGCGGTCGGTAAACCTGTTCACCTGCTCCTGGTCCACACCCAGCTCACGCTTGTGAAAGCCCGGCCGGCCTGGTTTTTCAGGATTCCTATAGAAGTTGGCTTCACTAAGGTTGCTCAGCATGGAACGGATATACATGTTCATCTCAGCATACTGTTCCGTGCTTCTCACCTCTTGATGGAAGGCAGAGACCTTTAAGAAATGATCATCGACACCCCCAAGTGATGCGCCCTCCAGCGCACGCTGGAAGTGGCGACAGAAAACATTTTGGGATATAAGGTCGAAGATCAGGTGGTGGACTACAGACAGCAGATAGCATCTGCCCGGAATCCTCACGATGACGTGTCTCGCCAAACTACTATACAGGTCGAAATTGGATATCAGAAGCGACAGAGTCTTTAACGGATTTAATGACCCTTTCATCACAGCAGGCTTCTCGCCCTTCTCCAAATACGGCACGCCATCTCTCATAGCAACATGCATGGTCAGCACGGGATGCGCAGCAAACATGGCGTCCAATGCGTTCCTAATCTGTTCATCAGTACATTTCCTGTCGATTGGAATAGCGAAGAGCATCAGATAGGAATCATACTTATTGAACTTTACAATGTCATTGAAGATGAACATTTGCGTATTATTCAGCGGACATCCGTTCTCTATCGAATATTTATCCAGATTGACAGAAATGTGCTTTGCATTATTTGCAATGGCAGCGGGCGTACGCAGACTTAAGACATCGGCAACCGTGATGCCTCGCTCACCCAGGGAAAAGGCGAGCTTGAGGGCAGCCAGAGAATCGCCTCCAAGACGCACGAAATCGTCGTTTACACTGATCTTTTCCTGTTTCAACACCTTTTCAAAGCCACTGACTATAAGCTTTTCAAGTTCGCTTTCCGGCGCTACATAATCGGCATGCATCAAGCTAAGGTCAACATCAGGCAGCCGTTGGCGGTCTACTTTGCCATTGGCGTTGAGTGGCATGGCATCCAACTGCATGTAGGCCGTCGGCATCTGATAGTCGGCAAGGCGGTCATGAAGGTACTGCTTCAGTGCTTTGTCATCCACATCGGCAGTCACAGTGTAGTAGAGGCAGATGTATTGACCGTTGATGATTTGTGCCGCCACCTGGCCTATTCCCTCAAATTGTGAGGCGCACGACTCTATTTCTCCCAGCTCTATACGTAGTCCTCGCAGCTTCACCTGATTGTCGGTACGCCCAAGGAAAAGGAGATTACCGTCGTCGTCCCATCGCACCAAGTCGCCTGTGCGATAGGCCATAGCATCACGGTTATTGGTTATTGGATATTGGCCATTGGTTATTGGATAAAACTTTGCCGCATCTGTCTCTGTGGGATGCAGGTAGCCGCGCGCTACTCCCTCACCACAAATGACCAGTTCGCCAGGCACGCCGCGTGGCACTAACCTCATGTGCGAGTCAACTACATAAACCTGATAGCCACAGAGCGGACGGCCGATATTCGGACGGTCGTAGTCGGCATCAATATTCAGATAGGTGGTGAGTACGGTGGCCTCTGTGGGGCCGTAGCCGTTGACAACACGGTAGCCCGGGTACTTCAGCGGCATCAGCTTTTCACCCGCTACGCAGAGCATACGGAGCGAATGGTTCTTCACGTTGCTGGCGAAGAGATGCCCCACCTGTGTGGTCATAAAGGCCATCGTGATGGCATTCTGCTCGAAATAAGCGTTCATGGCCTCTATCTCCAACCGCATCTCCGATGGGATAACATACAGCGTAGCTCCTACCATGAGTGTGGGGAACATCTCCATCATGTGGCAATCGAAGCCAAAGGCAGCGTGCATGGTCACGCGGTCACTGGCTGAGATGCCGGTAGCTTGCACATACCAATGACAGAAGTTGACAATGCTGTGCTGCTCAAGCACCACGCCCTTGGGACGACCTGTAGAACCTGAAGTATAGAGGATGACATAGCGGTGCTGCGGTAATGGAGACGGCAGCTGTACAGTGCAGTCTGGCAGCGACGTCAGCTTATCGCTTGTCACGACATCACCCTTGAAGCCGGGCATAGCCTCGCTGACGCGGTCTCCCTCACTCAGGATGAGCCTTACACCGGCATCCTCACACATATATTGCAGTCGGTCGGCAGGAAATTTAAAGTCAAGCGGCATGTAGCAGCCGCCAGCCTTCATGATGGCCAGCGGATAGACAACCATCAGCTCGGAACGGTCTATCATCACGCCAACAGCCTCCTCGGACTGTACATTATTATTAATAATAAGGTAGCAGGCCAGACGGTCGGTCAACTGATCCAACTCGCGGTAGGTCATCTGTCGGTTGCCGAAGACAACGGCGGTGGCATCGGGCGTGAGTGCCGCCTGTCTGCGGAACAAGCTTACCAACGTATCTTTGTGGTTGAAATCAAGTTGCTCGCCACGGCCAAGTTCAACCAATGCTGTTTTGGTTTCCTCTGTAATCAAGGGCAATTCCCTGAGTTGCGCGTCGGGCATGGCTGCCATATTCCTGACAACGGTCTCAAAGGTGTCGGCTGTCTGCAGCATCTGTGTCTCACTATAGAGCGATGTGTCGTAGGTGAAGGTGAGCCGAAGCGTTCCCTCCCGTTCTGGACTGATGGCGATGGTTAGCTCTCCGAAAGGCTCTTCCTCCATCTGAACGGGCTTCACTTCCCATTTAGTGCTGTCAGTCCACAAATGGTCGATAGGATAGTTCTCGAAAGCCAGCACCGACTGGAACAATGCCGACCCGAGTTCGCTTTGCGACAATATTTCTGACAGTGGACAGAAGTCGTAGGCGGCAGATTGCGCTTCCTGCCTCTGTAGGGCTTTCAGGGCATGGACGACAGTGTCTGTGGCTGAGGTTTGGACTCTGACGGGCACGCTGTTGATGAACAGTCCTACGAGTTGGCTGTAGTCGCCCTCGCTGCTGTCGCGCCCGGACACCACCCTGAGGAACGCAGCATCGTCAGTGCGGCAGCATGACTGTAGCACCAAACCCCAGCCCAACTCCATGACGGTGTTCAGAGTGACACCGCTCCTGGCAGCCAACTGTCGCAACTGCGTAGTGAGTGCCTCATCGATTGTATGCCTGACAAATGGTTTCTTGGCCTTTTCCTTGGGGTGGCCATACGATGGCAGGGCAGCTCGCGAGTGGTAGTCGGCGAGCAGATTCTTCCAGTAGGCTAAGGCTGCCTTACGGTCGCGGCGGAGCAGCTGGCGGACAAATGCCTCGTAACGACCGCTCTGCGGGGTGGTGGGAGGCAGCAGGCTATCGGTGGTGGGGGGAGTGGGCTGAGTGGGCTGAGTGGGCGTTGTGGGTGTTGTGGGTGTTGTGGGGGCAGAGGCTTCGGCGTCGAGTTTCGTCAGTAAATCCTTGAAGATAATGGGGATGCTCCAACCGTCGACGACGATGTGGTGCAAGACGACCAAAAGCTGGCAGCTGTCGGCTCCCGTCTTCATGCACACCAGGTGGAACATGGGGTCGTCGGTGAGGCTGAGCTTTCGTTGCAACATCTCCTGATGTACGGCGGTAGCGGCTGCCTCGATGTCGGCTTCGCCCGTGAGGTCACGCATCTCCAGCGGCAACTGTCGGCTGACGATGGCCTGGCATGGCTGCGGAACACCTTCATGGAAAATGGCTGTGCGCAGCACTTCATGCTTTTCGGCAAGATAGTCGAGCGTATGTCGCAGTGCTGCTTCGGTGGGAAGCATCGACAACGACAGCCGGTAAAGGAGACGGTATGCCTTTGTGTCGCGGTTGGAGAGATAAGTTATGAGGATGCCCTGCTGCATGGGGGTGAGCGAATAGACGCGCTGCAGCTTCTCGCCCCGGCTGGCCAGGTGCTTGGTGACGTTCTGCCACTGCTGCTCCGTCCATCCCGTTGCACCAAAGTCAGAGGCGGTGGGCTCTGTGACGGGCACGGCGGCGGTGTGTGCTGCCACACGTGCAAGGTTTTCGATGAAAGCGTCGGCCAGTTGCTGCGCTTTGTCGTCGTTCCAGCGTTGCGGATCGTAGGCGAAATGTGCCACGAAACGTCCGTCGACGATGGCGCAGTTGATGTCGATGGAAGGCAGGGGAATACCCAACTCTGCTGCAGACGTACTGCCGGCTTGCAGGAAACGGCTGTCGGTTGTGAACAACGACTCCCCGTCGTCAGGATGGTCGGCATGGCCTAAGTAGTTGAAACCTAAGAGGGGGATGAGGTCGTTGCGTAGCATGGTATCACCCTCTTTTGACTCCACATACTGCAGGATGCCGTAGCCGATGCCCTTGTTTGGGACAGCGCGCAATTGCTCCTTAACCAGACGGACGTCGTGGCGTATGTCGCCTGTGATGTTCCGAATGATGACGGGATAGAAAGAGGTGAACCAGCCTACCGTGCGGTGAATGACCACAGCTTCGTGCAGCGGCTCGCGTCCGTGTCCCTCCATCTGTACGGTCACGTCACTGCTGCCCGTCAGCTGTTGGTACGCCTGGCTGAGCGCCGTTAGCAGCAGGTCGTTGACCTCGGTGTTATAGGCTTTCGCCGACTGAGTAAGCAGCAGTCGCAGCGGTTCGCCTTCTAACGTTGCTGTGAGTTGGCGCATCTGTTTGCTGACAGCGGTGGTAAGGTCCATGCCTTCCATCTGCTTCTGTACTTGCAGCCAGTAGCTTTTTTCAGTCTGTAGCAGATAACTGTCGCGGTAGCGGCTGACAGTGTCTGTCCAGTAGGCAAACGAGTGGGTTTTCCTTGGCAGTGCGATGATCTTGCCCTGAACGAGTTGGGACAGAGCCGTCGTAAGGTCTTCGACCAGGATTCTCCACGACACACCATCGATGGCTATATGATGGCAGACCATCAGCAAGCGGTCTCCGTCGTCGGCATGTAGTAGAACGGTTCGCAGTATGGGTCCGTGCTCCAAGTCTATCAGGGTGGATTGCCGGTTGGCCGTCTCGACTTCCAAACCGCCAAGCGCAGTGGAAGCAATGTTTGGCGGCAGCGTCGTTACCTCGAGCGAGAACAGATTGTTGTCCGTCGTGGGGCGTATCACGATGGAACTGCCGACAATCGTGGCGCGCAGCATGTCGTGATGTACGGCCAATGCCTGTAGGGCCTGCCGCAGCAGAAGCTCATTGACAGGCTGAGATGCCCGGAGCACCACCGACTGTGTGAACAGGCCCGGCTTGTCGAGTTTCCAACTGAGGAAACGTTGCTGGAAGGCCCCTGGCGTGATGGTTCCCGTCACGGGCTCTTGTGCTATGGCATGGCCGTCGCCGGTGCTGACCAATGTGCTGGCCATGTCGCGCACCGTACTGCATTTCATCAGTTCGCTCACCTGTGCTGTAAAGCCCTCGTTATACAACAGGCTCACCAAGTGAATCAGTTTGATGGAGTCGCCACCCAGAGTGAAGAAGTTGTCGAGCATGCTGATGGGCTTTTGCCACGCCAGCACGCCTCCCAACAACCTGACGATGGTTTCCTCTGCCTTGTTCACAGGAGCAACGTAGTCAGTCTGGGTGGTAAAGGTTGGGTCCGGCAGGTGTCGGCGGTCTACCTTACCGTTGGGTGTCAGTGGCAGCGCGTCTATCTGCATATAGACGGCAGGTAACATGTACTCAGCCAAAGTGCGGCTCAAGAACCGGCGAAGCGCTTCGGCATCGACCTTCATTCCCTGAGAAGCGGTGTAATAGAGGCATAAGGTGTCGCTGAGGCTTTGTGAGGGTTGTGGGCGTTGTGGGCTTTGTGGGCTATGTGGGCGTTGTGGGCTTCCTATGGGACGGATGACGGCGACGGCCTGGGTGATGCCCTCAAATTTGGAGGCGCAGCTTTCTATCTCGCCCAGTTCTATGCGGTAGCCGCGCAACTTCACCTGATCGTCGGTACGGCCAAGGAACTCCAGCTGGCCCTCTTCGTTCCAGCGGCACAGGTCGCCAGTACGGTACATGCGGACGGGCTGCCCATCATCGTCTGTCGGAAGGAAGGGACAGTCACGGAACTTCTCTGCCGTCAGTTCGGGCTGATGCCAATAACCTGCGCTAACCTGCACACTGGCGAAACAGAGCTCGCCCTCTGCGCCACGGGGTAAAAGGCGGCCTTGTGCATCGACAATGAAGCAATGGCTGTTGGCCATAGGACGCCCGATGGGAATGGTGGCATAGCAACGGCCGCGCTCCAGGCGGTAGGCAGAGATGAGGTCCGTACACTCCGTCGGGCCATAGCCGTTGAACAGCTGCACATCACCGCTCACCAGGTCTGCCATGCGCTCACCCGTCAGCGTCATATACCGGAGTGGCAGTGGGCCGCTCTCTATCAGCAGTCTGCCCAACGAGGTGGTGTAGCTGCCGCCCGTAATGCTGTGGCTGGCGATGAAAGCGCGCATGCCCTGAATGTCTCGGCGTATCTCAGAAGGCATGATGTGCAGGCTGCCGCCGAGGGTCAGCACGGGATACAGGTCTTGTATATGGGCATCGAAAGAGAAGGGCCGATGCAGGGAGATGCGGTCTGTGGGAGTAAGTCCCAGGACATCGACCATAGAGGCTATGTAGGAGCTGAGTCCGCGCTGGCGTATCATCACGCCCTTGGGACGGCCCGTGGAGCCTGAGGTGTAGATCATGTAGGCCAGGCCGGCGGCAGTGGAGCGGTCTACCGATGGTGACGCCTGGCTGAAGTCGGTTTCTGCCATGAACCGGCTGTCAACCACCACTTTTGCCTGACAGTCGTCAAGCATGTATTGCTGCCGGTCCTCAGGGTATTCAAGGTCAATGGGCACGTAGGCGGCACCGGCCTTGTGGATGGCGATGACGGCAAGCGGGAACTCAATGGTGCGGTCTAACTTTACGGCCACAAAGTCGTTGGGACGTACCCCACAGGCCATCAGCCTATTTGCCAGCACGTCGGAACGGTGCGACAGCTCGCCGTAGGTCAGGCTGTCGTGAGCGTCGGCCACGGCAAGGTCGTCGGGATGCTGGCTGGCACACTGCTCGAAAGCCTTCACAAAGGTCATCTGCGGGTCGATGTCGATGTGCTTGCCTGCCCCCAGCGCAATCAACGCAGCACGCTGCTCATCGCTGACCATTTCTATGTCGCTGAGCAGTACATCCTCTTTGGCTGCGTATGCGGCGAAGGTGGTCAGCGCACTGACCAGTGCAGCCATCGAGGCATGGGAATAGAGTGCAGCATCAAAGTTCAGAAGTATCGTGTAGATACCCTTGCGGTCGGGAGTGACCGTCACTTCGATAGGCATCTTCGGTGTATCGAGGGTAAGCCCCATCACGTCGGTAACGAGAGTGGAAGATGCTGCTATGTCATCGTATAAGCCACCTTCGAAGGCATAGAGTATTTCGGGTCGCAGTCCGTGGTGCTCTACCATCTCCGTCAGGGGATAGAAGTCACGGCTCATGCTCTCTATGCTCTGGTGATGTATGGCCTGGGCGGCGGTGGCGAAGGAGGCACCGTCGCGCATCGTGGAGACCAGAGGCAGTGTCTTGACAAACATGCCCATGATGCCTTCCGTTTGTTGCAGCGACCGGCCGCTCGAAACTGTAGCCAGCATCATGTGCTCCTGTCGTGTCAGGCGGTGGAGCACCTGAGCCAACACGGTCTGGAAGTAGGAGTTGGGCGTGATGCCCATACGTCGGCAGGCTTTGCGAATGGCCTCGCTGTCGGCGACAGCAGACGTGACCGACTCAACTCTGTGCACAGTGCCGCTGGCTGTATGCGGGTAGGACGCCGCCTCAGTGCCGTCAAGCAGGTGGTCGAAGTAGTGGCGTGCCTCGGCGCGGCGGTCAGTGCTGCTGAGCTGTTGCTCGTAGAGGGCGTAGTCGAAGGCGGTCACCGTCTCTTTCTTGGGCTGTGTGCCATCAACGGCAACCAGAAGGTCGCGGAAGAAGACGGCATCCGACAGCCCGTCAGTCACGATATGATGGAAGTCCCTGAAAAGCCAGGTGCGCTCGCCGCAGGTGTAGATTTCCAGACGATACAGGTCATCGGTAAAAAGGTTGAAGGGTCTGACGCGCTGCTGGAAGAAGTCACGGTCAGGCTCAAAGTCAAGAGCGGTAACCGAAACCTGCACAGGGGCATTGTCGCGGCGCAGCTGCACCACGCTGCCATCACGGTTTTCCAAGCGGGTCTTGATATAGCTGTGGGCATCGACGACCAGCCGGAGGGCATCAGCCAGAAGGGCTGGGGCTGTCTGTCCGAGGCAGATGGCCACAGGCACATTGTACTGCGTGGTATCGCGGTTCAGTTCCCAGTCTATGTAAACGCCACGCTGATTGGCAGACAGCGGATAACTGTCTTGTTCGCGGTGGAAGTCGGTCAGGTCGATGTCACTATCGGCTTGCTGACGGCGTGCCGTTTCTGCTATGTGCCGTATGGTGGGATTGGCCAGCAGTTCACCCACAGTTAGCCGCAGTCCAGTCTGTTTGTCGATGGTCATACTCAGGCGCATGGCATCAATCGAGGACATGCCGAGCGACACAAGGTCGGTGGTGACACCGAAGTCTACAGTTCCTATCTGTCTGGCCACGATGTCAAAGAGTTGTTGCTCCAGTTCTGTGGCGGGTACTACGACAGTGTCCTGCTGCAGCTTCGGTTCTGGCAGCCTGCGCCGGTCTACCTTGCCGTTAGACGTTAAGGGCAGGGTGTCCATCTGCATATAGACGGCAGGTAACATGTAGTCAGCCAACGTGCGGCTCAAGAACTGACGCAGTGCTTCGGCATCGACTTTAGTGCCCTGAGAAGCGGTAAAATAGAGGCACAAGGTGTCGCTGCGGCTTTGTTGGGGTTGTGGGGGTTGTGGGGATTGTGGGCGCTGTGGGCGCTGTGGGTTTTGTGGGTGGTGTGGGGTTCCTATGGGACGGATGACGGCGACGGCCTGGGTGATGCCCTCAAATTTGGAAGCGCAGCTTTCTATCTCGCCCAGTTCTACGCGGTAGCCGTGCAACTTCAGCTGACCATCCTGTCGCCCGATGAATTCCAGCAGGCCATCGGCGTTCCAACGGCAGATGTCGCCCGTGAGGTACATGCGGACGGGCTGTCCGTCGGTGCCAACTGGTAGGAACGGACAGGGCACGAACCTCTCAGCCGTCAGTTCAGGCTGCTGCCAGTAGCCTGCGCCCACCTGAACGCCGGCAAAGCAGAGTTCACCCTTAGCCCCCCGAGGAACAAGCCGGAGCTGCCTGTCGACAATGAAATGGCAGCAGTTGGCAACGGTCTGCCCTATGGGGATGCTGGCGACTCGGGAGCCAGGCGGAATGCGGAAATAAGAGGTGTCGTCCGTGCACTCTGTCGGGCCATATACATTGATAATCTCGATATGGTCGCTGTAGACCCCGGCCAGTTTCTCGCCGCCGGCGGTTATGAAGCGCACAGGGAGGTCGTCATAAGTATTGAGGAGCAAGGAGGCGACAGGCGTGGCGTATCCTCCACCCGTGACCTGATGTTCAAACAGGAAGTTGCGGATGGCCGTGAGGTCTTTCCTGATGACTTCGGGCATGATGTGGAGCGAACCGCCTATACATAATATGGGGAACAGGTCCTCAATATGAGCATCGAACGAGAAGGAGCGGTGGGCACTGATGCGGTCGTTGGCCGTCAGGCGCTCCATGTCGATGACGGCATTGACAAAGTTCCAGAGTCCGGCCTGCCGAATCATGGCCCCCTTGGGACGGCCCGTGGAGCCAGAGGTGTAAATCATATAGGCCAGGCCGGCGGCAGTGGAGCGGTCTGCCGAGGGTGACGGCTGACTGAAGTCGGTTTCTGCCATGAACCGGCTGTCAACCACCACTTTTGCCTGACAGTCGTCAAGCATGTATTGCTGCCGGTCCTCAGGGTATTCAAGGTCAATGGGCACGTAGGCGGCACCGGCCTTGTGGATGGCGATGACGGCAAGGGGGAACTCAATGGTGCGGTCTAACTTTACGGCCACAAAGTCGTTGGGATGTACCCCACAGGCCATCAGCCTATTTGCCAGCACGTCGGAACGGCGCGACAGCTCGCCGTAGGTCAGGCTGTCGTGAGCGTCGGCCACGGCAAGGTCGTCGGGATGCTGGCTGGCACACTGCTCGAAAGCCTTCACAAAGGTCATCTGCGGGTCGATGTCCATCTGTTTGCCGCGGCCTAATGTAATGAGTGCTTCGCGGTCGGCAGCACTGACAATGTCAAGTTCGCCCAGTGTCAGCTCTGGGTGAGCCGTCATGTTGCATACGGCCACCCTCATGGCTTCGGCTACCATCTGGAGCGTATCGGCATCGTTCATGGCCAAACTCGACTCCACACGTATCTCGTAGTTCTCGTCTTTCAGGAAGATGAGAACGCTGAGGTCGGAGTCGGTCTCGTTCCGCACAGGCTGCACAGCACGGGCCATGACGCCATCTACCATCACGTGCTCCTCCATATTGGCCATCGCCTGGAAATTGAACGTCACGCCTTGCTTTACCTGCAAGTCGGAACAGAAGTGTGTAAAGGGGTAGGCACCGTAGCGGACGGTTTTCATCAGCTCTCCACGCTGGCTCCTGACAAAGTCAATCACTCGCTGCGAGGGGTCGGCATCGGCCAGCATGGGCACCGTCTTGACAAACATACCCACGCAGCCACGCAGCCGCTTGTCCATGCGTCCGTGGTTAACGGCAGAATAGGCAACCTTCTCTTGTCGGGTGAGCACCGACATGACGTGGCCAAAGGCAGCCTGGAAAAGCAGGTTGGGCTGAACGCCGTAGTCACGGCACCAGTCGTCGCATACGCTCCTGCTGACGGTGGCCTCGCTGCGCCCCATCTGCCCTATGGTGCCTGGCTTGGCATGGCTCAGCGTGACCATCGACAGCCCGTCGTATTTCTCGGCATAGTAAGCCTTGGCACGCTGGTAGAGTGGACTGCCAAACGTTGCCACCTCGTCCTCGGCAGCCTGATACATGCCGTACGACTGTGGTGCTACGCGCCCACCTTCCATCAACGTTGCAAAGGCTGTGGTCAGGATGGGGGCAAACGACAGGCCGTCGACAATGCCATGATAGCCGTCGGAGAGCAGGCAGACACCTTTCTCCGTCTCAACGACCTCAACACGGAACAACGGCTGGCTGCCCAGCAGGTCAAACGGACGCACAAACCCTTTGGCTATATAATCCTGTAGCTCAGCTTCCGTACACTGGCGGCTGACCACGGGAATAGGCATTGACATGTCGCACCACTGGCGCATCTCACCCTGCTCACCCACCATAAAGCGCGTATGCAGTTCAGGAAACGAGTCGACAAGCTGCTGCATGACCCTGACGACCCGCTCACGCGTCACCGACAGAGGCATAAATATGTAGTTGGGCAGATTATAATGGGTAGATTTGGGGTGCTGCATACTCTGTAGCAGCACCCCAATCTGTGATTGCAATAATGGATATGTTTTCATTAAGTCAAGTTTCACATTAGTTCAACTTTCAGGAGTTAACTCCAAAACTTGCGAAAGTTGAATCATTAATTCTTTCAGCTGGTTCGCTTTAGTCGCCTGTTTGTCCTAAAAGCATATTGAATATGTTCTCAAACGACAGCCCAAACATATCCATCAAATCTTTCAAAAAGATTTTTTCGTTATCCTCATCTATCGGGAACGTCTGCAAGACAACTTCAGGATAGTAGGTATCGGGTATGCTGTCAGATGCGATAGGCTCGATAAGCACCAGACCTTGTTCCTCATCATCTATCAAAAGTTTGCTGGTCACCACGGCGTTAAAATCGTCTGCCAGCTTCTGACAATCTTCCAATGAACTGCCCTTGGCCGCGATTGCTGCGAGCCCGAGCCCTGCCAAATAGAACTTGTTCATGTTGTCCACATTACATTTGATGGCCAATGCGCCATCTTGTATGCTGATCTCCAGTTCGCCCTTGAACACTGCGTCGTGACGCAGCAGACTCTCCAGGGTGAGGTTGTTTTTCCCTTTCAGCCTGATGCTGACCACCTCATAGCCATCCTTGGTATAGACAAGGCTGGTGGCACTGGAATCGGTATTGTAGTGCGAGCGTAGTAAATAGAACTTCATGCCCTTGTAGTCCAGACTACCCGTATGCAGCCTGATAGCGTCGATAGTGTTACCCTTCACATTGGCATCAAAGCTATTATAGGTGTCAATCGTCAGTATCGTTGTCCCATTTCTGTCAACAGTCAACTTTCGATCCGTCTCGTCGCCTATCGCTACGAGTGACAGGTTGGTGCTTCTCTCCTTGCTGAGCGTAATGGTGTAGGTCAGCGTATCGTTGACCACCACATCAAACGAATGTGAATATTTGTGTTCACCGGATAGCGGTTCGTCGCCATTGTCTTCAAAAGCCGTCCCCGCCTTTGCTGCCAGCTGTAACATCTCAGACAGGTTGGAGAGGCTCCACAACGGGTTTAGTGCCTTTCGGCTTTCGTCGGCAAAGAGACTATCGAACAGCGACTGGAGGCCTTCGATGAGCTGTTGCACCTTGGTACTGTCCACTTCCGGCCAGTTCACCTTTGCTACTTCCTCCCTCAGAAAATCGGCCAGCGGCTGCAAATCCTTGAAATCTACAGAATCCAGACTGGCTTCCATGCTATCTATAATGTTGTTGAACACATCCTCACGGTCAGACACAAACTCTATTTTAACGTCCGACGAGTACTCGGATTCACTACTACATGAGGAAAGAACTGCCGTGCCACAGAACACTGCTGTGAGTGCCAATAATTGGATGGTGGACATCATCCGTGAATAAGCTTTTTTCATCATACTCTTTTTTATTATTTTATTTGCAAAAGTAAGCATAAATCCTGAAAGTGCCAAAACTTTTTGCTTTTTTTACTCGTTTGTACGACTAAACTGCCCCCAATAACCCGAGGCACGTTGTTTTATAGGTTTTTTCAGCCAGCAGGTGTTCGTAACTTCTTAGGTTTTATTCTTTTAAAATTGTCCGTAATTTTTCTTTACATTTCGGACTGTCAGTCCGAAGCCTTCGGACGACTTGTCCGAAGCCTTCGGACAAAGTGTCCGAAGCCTTCGGACTTTTTTGAGGGAGGCCGAAATAAAAAACGCAAAGCTTTGGCAAAAACAAAAAACGGCTTGTGCTGTTGAAAAAAAAACATTTTCAACGGCCCAGGTCGCATTCTTCCGTGCTGTGGTTGGAATAAGACATAGTTACGTCGCTAACTATGTGAGTTGATGCCGCGAAGCGGCCTGAGAAGAAACCAATAAAAACCAATAAAAACAAGAAAAACAATTTGGGGAAATTTGGGACAATAGCCACCGCTGTGCCCGCCGCGTAGCTCAATGCGCAGCCATTCCCCTCCTTTTCCAAAGGAGGGGTCAGGGGTGGTTTGTCAGAGATGTACCAACCTATTTACAGTCCCGAAGGGACGACGGATTACAGGCAGGGGCATCGCCCCTGCTAATAGGCGACACAAAAATAAGTCCCGAAGGGACGACGGAACCGATGCGCAGGGTCTGTCGTCCCGTCGGGACTTTTGTGTG
>JAEEGF010543495.1_pt1 | contig 32457 bp, 24 predicted proteins | sample 9134171 | NCBI WGS metagenome assembly JAEEGF01 (sample SAMN16246542, study PRJNA631951) | gut metagenome | biome: gut microbiome; feature: rumen; material: AP-attached | host: Bos | place: Iran: Karaj | collected 2018-10 | reverse complement strand
AGTTCGCCACGCTGCACCACTTCTTCGGTTATGAGGGACGCTGTGCTGCGCCTTCAAACTTTGATGCCGACTATTGCTACGCCCTTGGTACCTCTGCTGCCCAGCTGATTGCCAACGGCAAGACTGGCTACATGGCAGTCGTGAAGAATACCACTGCTCCCGCAGACCAGTGGATCGCCGGTGGTGTGCCCATCACGATGATGATGAACATGGAGCGTCGTGCCGGTGAGATGAAGCCTGTGATCCGCAAGGCGCTCGTCGAACTCGACGGTGCACCCTTCAAGGAGTTTGCTGCTCATCGTGACGAGTGGGCCCGTAAGACCGCTTACATCTATCCTGGTCCTATCCAGTACTGGGGACCGACGGAGGTTTGCGACCAGCCCACGAAGACACTCGCTCTCGAGCAGGCAAAGTAATCATACATGTCGAAGAAACGTGTAATCCGACGAAAAGGTGTCGGAACCACTAAGACTTATCACGGCCCAGGGCGTCGTAAACGCCCTGGTGTCGTGATTAGTCTTTTGCAAAAGGTGCCTTCCTGGGGATGGTGGATCGGTGCCGGTGCCATCGTCCTGGGTTACATCTGGTTCTTCTATTATTTCTTCGTGGGTCCCTTCGGCTTCAGATGGCGCGCCCTTTATGGCACCGTCAACTATCCCGAAGGCTATGAGATCCACGGCATCGACATCTCTCATCACCAGGGACGTATCGACTGGGGAGAACTGAAAGACAACGGCTCGATCAACAAGTGTCCCATCCGTTTCGTGATGATCAAGGCGACGGAAGGAGGAACGCTGATAGACGAGAACTTCCGCGACAATTTCTATCAGGCCAGGGAGAACGGTTTCACCCGTGGCGTCTATCATTTTTACAGCGTCCATACTCCCGCAGAACAACAGGCCTGGCACTTCATCAACACCGTCAAATTGGAGAACGGAGACCTGCCTCCTGTGCTCGACGTGGAGCATAAGCCGCAGGAACAGACCGACGAGGAGTTCAAGACCTCCGTGCTGCAATGGCTGGATATGGTGGAGAAGCACTATGGCGTGAAACCTATCCTCTATACCTATTTCAAGTTCAAGACGCGCTATCTCAACGATTCCATCTTCGACCAGTATCCCTACTGGATTGCCCACTATTACGTCGACTCCCTTCAGTATAAAGGCAAGTGGAAGTTCTGGCAGCACACGGATGCAGGCCGTCTGCCGGGCATCAAGGGCAATGTGGACTTCAACATTTATAACGGTTCCTATTACGATCTCCGTCAGATGACCATCGGCTCGCAGGAGACCATCGGCGAAAAGGCATACAACGAATGAGATTCTTCATCACCCTGAGCTACGACGGCACACGCTATCACGGCTGGCAGGTACAGCCCAACGGACCTTCCGTGCAGGAGAAGCTGCAATGGGCGCTGTCTACCATCCTCCGGCAGGATATTCAGGTGACGGGTGCCGGCAGGACGGATGCCGGGGTGCATGCCCGGATGATGGTGGCCCACTTCGATGTGGAGACGATGGACTTCGGACTGCAGGACCTGACCTATAAGTTGAACCGCCTGTTGCCTCACGACATCGCCATTCAGAAGATGGAACCTGTAAGCGATGAAATGCACGCCCGTTTCTCTGCCACTTCGCGCACGTACCATTATTATATACATACCGTGAAGGATCCGTTCTTCAGGGCTTACTCCTGCGAACTGCACTACCCCCTAGACTTCCAGCTGATGAACGAGGCCGCCGCCGTCCTGATGACCTATGAGGACTTTGGGGCTTTCTGCAAGGCGCATGCCGACGTGAAGACCACCCTCTGCCATATCACCGCCGCCGAGTGGCATCAGACATCGAATTCGACCTGGTACTTCGAGATCACCGCCAACCGTTTCCTTCGGAATATGGTCCGCGCCGTTGTGGGCACACTCATCGACGTAGGCCGTAGACGTCTCTCGCTCGACGATTTCCGTAAGGTCATCGAAGGCAAGCGTCGCACGGAGGCCGGTGATTCCATGCCCGCCAACGCTTTATTTCTGGAGGATGTGCAGTATTAAATCGATATATCGTTATACCGTTATATCGTTATTTCGTAAATCTCTAAATTAGAATCCGATGTGGTTAATTCTCGCATTCTTGTCGGCAGCGATGTTAGGCTGCTACGACTCCTTTAAGAAACAGGCACTCAAGGCGAATGCCGTCATCCCCGTCTTGTTTCTCAACACACTTTTCTCCTCCCTGATCTTCCTGCCCTTCATCATCCTCAGTGCTACGACCGACACCTTGCAGGGCACCATCTTCCAGACAGCTTCTGGCGGATGGGAGATGCACAAGTATATCATCCTCAAAGCCCTCATCGTCCTGTCGAGCTGGGTTCTCGGCTATTTTGGCATGAAGCATCTCCCACTGACCATCGTCGGCCCCATCAACGCCACCCGTCCGGTGATGGTGCTCGTAGGTGCGCTGCTGTTCTTTGGCGAGCGCCTGAACGTGTGGCAATGGATTGGTGTGTTGCTGGCTGTGGCTTCTTTCCTCCTGCTCAGTCGCAGTGGCAAGAAAGAAGGCATCGACTTCAAGCACGACCATTGGATCTATATGATTGTAGGGGCAGCCATGCTGGGTGCCATCAGCGGACTCTACGACAAATACCTCATGGCACCCGTAGAGAGTGGGGGAGTAGAGCTCGACCGTATGATGGTGCAGTCGTGGTACAATATCTACCAATGTGGAATGATGGCCCTCATGCTGTGGCTGCTGTGGTGGCCGAAGCATCAGCAGACGACACCGTTCCATTGGTCATGGTCCATTTTGGGCGTGAGCGTGTTCCTCTCTACGGCCGACTTCATGTATTTTTATTCCCTCTCTCTGCCCGATGCGATGATCTCCATCGTCTCGATGATCCGCCGCGGCAGTGTCATCGTGAGTTTCCTCTTCGGTGCGCTCTTCTTCCGCGAGAAGAACCTCAAGGCCAAGGCCTTCGACCTCGCCTTGGTACTCCTCGGAATGCTCTTCCTCTACATCGGCAGTAAATAGATTTAGCCACGGATTAACACGGCCTTATACAATAAGGACACGGCTTTCTCAATCGCAGAAAAAGCCGTGTCTTTTTAAAAGCCGTGTAATTCGTGCCCAAAAATTATTTGATTAAGTCCACGCTGCGCTTGAGGAACTTATCGAGCGCTTCGCCCTTGAGCATACTGTTCTGGAGGAGAGCCAGGTCGATGAGCTGGTGAACGATGGAGTTGCCCTTCGCATAGTCAGCGATGACGGCGGTCTTCTTGTCCTTCTCGGCCTGAACGGCTTTCTCAGCCTCGGCCTTTTGGTCTTTCTCGTCCTGAGTGATCTCTTCCCACTTCTTCTTGTCCTGAGCGGCACGGATGGCAGCCAGACGGGCTTCCTGGCCCTTCAACTCTGCCACGATGGGCTTCAGGGCCTCGGTAGTGGCAGCCTCGCTGTCATTGAGAACCTTCTTCACCAGCGGGTGGTCGGAGTTCAGTACGATGTTGTATGAGTCGGGCATCTGACCGTAGAATCCCATGCCTGCCTGGAACTTGCTCATGTCCTTCATACGGCGCATATACTCGTTCTGCGTGATGACAACAGGAGGGGCCTCTTCGCCGAGGGCATCCACCTGCACCATGAACTCTGCCTTGTCGATCTTTGGCATCTGCGTGCGGAAGACGGCTGACAGATTGTCAGTCTGTTCCTCGCTCAACTGAGTCTTCTTGGCATCTTCCTTTACGATCAGACGGTCGATAATGTCAGAGTCCACACGCGTGAAGTGGCTCTTCTCAAACTTCTGTTCCAGCGTCTGGATGGTGGGCACGTCGAGTTGTCCGTCGAGCAGCAGCACGCTGTAGCCCTTGTCCTGTGCAGCCTTGATATACGAATACTGCTCTTCCTTGTCAGTGGCATAGAGATACACCAGCTGGTCGTTCTTGTCCTTCTGGTTGGCCTCAATGAGCGTCTTGTATTCGTCGAAAGTGAAATATTTGCCATCGGTGTCCTTCATCAGGGCGAAGTCCTTCGCACGGTCGTAGAAACCATCCTCCGAGAGGATGCCATAGTTGATGAAAAGCTTCAGGTCGTCCCACTTCTCCTCATATTCCTTGCGGTTCTCGGCGAAGATGGCCTTCAGACGGTCTGCCACTTTCTTGGTAATGTAGGTGGAGATCTTCTTCACCTCGCGGTCGCTCTGCAGATAGCTGCGGGAGACATTCAGGGGGATGTCAGGCGAGTCGATGACACCATGCAGCAGGGTGAGGAACTCAGGCACGATGCCTTCCACCTGGTCGGTCACGAACACCTGGTTGCAGTACAGCTGGATATTGTTACGCTGCAGCTCAATGTTCGACTTGATCTTCGGGAAATAAAGGATACCCGTGAGGTTGAATGGATAGTCCACGTTCAAGTGGATCCAGAAGAGGGGCTCGTCGCTCATGGGGTAGAGGGTGCGGTAGAACGACTTGTAGTCCTCGTCCTTCAGCGTAGAAGGCGTCTTGGTCCACAGCGGCTCCACATTGTTGATGATATTGTCCTCGGCGGTGTCCACCATCTTCTTCTCGTCGCTAGACCACTCCTGCTTCTTGCCGAAAGCCACAGGCACGGCCATGAACTTGCAGTACTTCTGCAACAGTCCCTCCAGCTTGTTCTTGTCGAGGAACTCCTTGGAGTCGTCGTCGATGTAAAGGATGATGTCCGATCCGCGCTCTTCGCGGTCTGCGTCGTCGATCTCATAGGCAGGACTGCCGTCGCAGCTCCACTTCACGGCCTTAGAGCCTTCCTTCCATGACTTGGTGATGATCTCTACCTTCTTCGACACCATGAACGAAGAGTAGAAACCGAGACCAAAGTGGCCGATGATGTTGTTGGCATTGTCCTTGTACTTCTCGAGGAAATCGGTAACGCCCGAAAAGGCAATCTGATTGATATACTTGTCTATCTCCTCCTCGGTCATGCCGATACCGTGGTCGCTGATGGTGATGGTGCCTTTGTCGGCATCGAAGCTGATGCGGACGGTCAGGTCGCCCATTTCTCCCTTGAAGTCGCCCTTTTCCTGGAGGGTTTTCATCTTCTGGGTGGCGTCGACGGCGTTTGACACCATCTCACGAAGGAATATCTCATGGTCTGAATAGAGAAACTTTTTGATGACGGGGAAGATGTTCTCAGTTGTAACCCCGATGTTACCTTTTTGCATAAATCCTAATATTAACTGTTTTTACTTTTAGCATCAATTATGCAAAAACCGTGCCAATACGGATACGGGCATCAACGGCGACCACCTGATGCTCGTCGGCGAGGAGGGGATTGATGTCTATCTCCTTGATCTCCGTGGCAAAGCGAAGCAGGGTGGAGAGACGGACGATGATCTCCGCATACTTCTCTTCGTTGATGCCTTTTTGTCCGCGCGTACCTTTTATAATTTTATAGCCGCGCAGCGAACGGATCATCGAGTAGGCCTCGGCATAGGAGAGGGGAGCGAGACCACTTGACACATCCTTGAGCACCTCGACGAAGATGCCGCCCAATCCACAGAGGACGACGTGGCCGAAGCGTTCCTCGTATTTCGCGCCGATGAACAGTTCTGTGCCCTTCAGCATCTTCTGCACCATCACGCCCGCGGCATCGGGAATCTGCATCATACGGTCGAACTCGAGGGCAAGATGTTCGGCAGAGCGGATGTTGAGCGTCACACCGCCCACGTCACTCTTGTGCACGGGTCCTACGACCTTTGCCACCACGGGATAGCCCGTCTTCTCAGCAAAGGCAATGAGTTCGTCTTTCGAGGAGGAAACGAGTTCGGGTACCAGCGGGATACCAGCGCAGGAGAGGATCTCACGGACCAGGTCGGGAGAGAGATAACCCTCCTGGTGAATGCCGCTGATGATCTGGTGCAGGCGCGTGATGTCGACACCGTAGAGCTCCACCTCGAAAGGCGACGCCTGAGGAGTCTTCATGATCTGACTCAGGGCCGTGGCCAGCGTGACCTCGTCACTGAAGTTGACATGTCCTTTTTTCAGGAATTCCTCCACCTCCGGACCTGCGGTATGAAGACTTGGCAGGATGGGGAAGATGGGTTTCTTGCATTCGCGGATCTTCTGGTCAAGCACGTCGTAGGCCTCGTAGAGCTGGGTAAGGCCAGGGGTGCCGTAGATGACGGCTATAGCATCGATCTGGTCGAACTTCTGTTCGCAATAGTCGATGACAGTGCCAAGCTGTTCGGGTGTGCCAGTAGCGAGGAAGTCGATGGGATTGGAGACGGACGAGCCGGGGAAGAGCTTTGTCTTTAATTCATCGGCCACGGGACCCTCAATCTTCGGAACATTCAGCCCACCCTTGGAGAGGGCATCCGTGAGCATGACACCCGGGCCGCCGGCATGGGTGACGATGGCAAAATTCTTACCCATTATTGGCGGCAGGGTGAAGATACAGCCGACGGTGGTGAGTTCCTCGCGCGAGAAACAGCGTACGATGCCCGCCTTGCGGAAGAGGGCCTCGACGGCAGCGTCGGAAGAAGCGAGTGCTCCCGTATGACTCGATGCCGCCCGGCTACCGCTCTCACTGGACCCAGCCTTAATGGCTGCGATGCGACAACCCTTACGGATCAGTCGGCTGGCATAATAGAGCAGTTTGTCAGGGTTGGCAATGTTCTCGACATAGAGCAGTTTCACCTTTGAATCGGTCTCAGGATTGAAGTGTTTGTCCATATACTGCAACACATCCTCGATGCCAATCTGCTTACCATTGCCGATGCTCCATACAGAATTGAACTTCAGTCCTTTAGAGACTGCACTCTCAAGGATAAATACAGCCGTCGCTCCACTGCCGCTGATGAAGTCAGCACCCATCGGGTCAAGGTTCGGAATGGGCAATGTGAAGACACTATGGTGGTTGCGGTTCAACAGTCCGATGCAGTTGGGACCAATCAACGCAGCCCCGTAGCGTTCGCAGGTGTCGAGGATGCGCTGTTCGAGTTCAGCCCCAGCTTTTGTCTCCTCACCGAAGCCGGCAGAGAAGATGACGAAAGCCCTGACACCCTTCTCCGCACAGAGGTAGTCGACATAGTCAGGACAATACTTCGCCGCCACCACGAGGATGGCGAGGTCGGTCTGGGGAATGTTCTTCACGTTGTGGAAGGCCTTCAGCCCCTGAATGGTGTCCTCCTTCGGGTTGACAATGCGCAGGTCTCCCTGGTAGTCGCCGTCGAGAAGGTTACGTACGATGGCCCCTCCGGGCTTGTGAACGTTGTTGGAGCCGCCGATGACGACTATGCTCCGTGGATTGAGCAGCTGTTCGTTGATCATGATGCAATTCGATTTTATGATGCAAAGATAATATAATATTTCATAAATTCCAAATGAATTTGAAATATTTTCGTTACCTTTGCAATGTTAAACCAAAAAGTATGGTGCAATGGCAAAGAAATGTTTCACTTTATTGCTTGTGATAATGATACCTATTTTCCTGTTTGGAGAGTCGTATTCTTCCTTATGGAAGAAAGTGGAAGCGGCCAATGAGAAGGATCTTCCGCAGACCGAGTACGAACTGTTGCAGAAGATTGTGGCGAAGGCTGAGAAGGGCAAGGACTACGGTCAGTTGCTGACGGCAGAGTTGCAGAGTGCTGAAGTGATGGCTAACATCGCCCCAGACTCGTTGAGACCGGCGATGGAAAGGCTTCAGCAGCGTTATGAGGCCACTGCCGACGTGGTGCTCAAAACGGTGTACCAGACTGCGCTCCACCGTATCTACAGCCGTAACAGCACCTTAGGCATGACTATCGACGACCCCGTGCTGACACCAGAACTCTGCGAACAGTTGGCCAAGGTGAAGGACACGGCATACAGTCCGTTTGTGATCAAGGGCGTTGATGCCGGCATCTTCAACAACGACCTTCTGCATGTTGTCGGCTACGAAGTGGACAACTACAGGAGCTGGAAGGAACTGTATGACTATTATAAAAAGGTGGGCAACCGTCGGGCCGCGTGTATGATCGCATCTAGGGTGTACTATTATGCCTCGAAGGATGAGCTCGATGCTGTCATCAAGGAATATGAAGACCTGCCCGAGTGCGGGGAACTGGCCCTGGCACGCTATCGCTCCATCGGCTACGACCAGAAGGCCGAAAAGCTGGCCTATATCGAGGAAGCTCTCGGCAAGTGGGGGAAAAGCTGGCCACGGATGGAGAACACGTTTGAGAACAACCATCGCGAGCTGACCAATCCCCAGTTCCGTCTGACGTTCGACCAGAAGGTGGTGATGCCGGAACAGGCTCAGGAGGTGTCGCTGACAGAAATCCGGAACATCCGCAGTGTCTCACTGACTGTCTACAAGGTGAATGCCCAGGGCGATATCGACATCTCGCCCGAGTACTCCGAGGGTTACAAGAAGATCAAGCCGTTGTTAGGTGATGTGGTCTATGAAACGACGCGCGAGTACACTGGCAAGACCTCCTATGAGTTTTTCGAGGACGCTGTCACGATGAAGGGGCTGCCCGTCGGCGTGTATATGCTGGAGTTCCATTCTGATCCCAAGACAGAGGTCGTCCGTCGGTTGTATTTCGTGACGGACGTCTATACCATCGCCGAAGACCAGCCAGGCACAGAGGGCGTACACTATGTGGCGGTCAGTTCCAGGACGGGTCAGCCTATCGCCGGTGCCCATCTGCACATCAAGGAATATATCACCTATGCGGCCTACGACGAGTATGATGCGGTGACGGATGCGCAGGGCGAATATCTCTTCAAGACGAAGGACGTCAGCCGCCGGAGGGAGGTCTTTACCTATACCGACACGGACAAGGCCTGTCCGGTGTTGAACGAGAACAGCCGCTACACTTACTATAACCGTGACGAACTGGTCAAGAAGACCTGTATCTATACCGATCGTGCTATCTACCGTCCTGGGCAGAAGGTCTTCGTGAACGCTATCCTCTATCAGGTGGAACACGGCATGGAGCAGACGGCGCAGCAGCATGTGCCTGTGCACTTCCAGTTACGCGATGCCAATAACAAGCTGGTGGCAGAACAGAGCGGTACCACCGACGACTATGGTGCCAGTTCGTGTGAGTTCACCCTGCCGTCATCTGGTCTGACAGGTTCGTTCAGCATCCGTGTGAACGGCCAGAACCATTATATCCGTGTGGAGGAGTACAAGCGGCCTACATTCCATGTGGACTTCCCCGAGGTGAAGGAGGCATACGCCGCTGGCGACACGCTGACGGTGAAGGGTAACGCAATGACCTATGCTGGCGTGCCTGTACAGGGTGCGAAGGTGAGTTATAAGGTGGTGCGAAGAACGGCCTTTTGGTGGTGGTCGTACAGCCGTTACTGGGAGACAGCCACCCTGGGTTACAGAAACGACGGAGACGAGATCTTCCAGGGTGAGGCCGTGACAGGCCAAGACGGTAGTTTCGACGTGACGATGCCGCTGGAGATGCCAGACACGCAGTATCCGATGTACTATCAGTTCGTGGTCACAGCTGATGTGACGGACACTGCAGGCGAGACCCACAGCGGACAACTCTCACTGCCTTTGGGTAATAAGAAACAGGCCCTGAGCGTGGAGTTGGAGGAGAAAATGCTCATCGACGAGAAGCCTGAGATGACCTTCTATCTGATGAATGCCGCCGGCAAGAAACTGGATGCCGAGGTTCAATACCGCATCGACGGTGTCAACTGGCAGAAGACCAAGACTAATTGTCCATTATCCATTGCCCATTATCAATTGCCAAGCGGTAAGCATGTGTTGGAGGCTACCTGTGAGGGTGACAGTCTGAAGCGTGAGTTCGTTATCTTCTCGCTCGACGATGAAAGTCCTGCTATGGAGACCGACAACTGGTTCTACCAGTCTGATTCCCGATTCCCCAACGACGGCAAGCCCGTCACCATCCAGGTGGGTTCTTCGGATAAAGATGTGCATATCGTGTACAGTATCTTCTCTGGCAGAGAGGTGATCAAACGTGGTGCCGTGGACAGAAGCGACCAGCTGCTGAACCTGAAGCTCACCTACGAAGAGAGGTATGGCAACGGTCTGCTGCTGACCTTTGCCTGGGTGAAGAACGGCAAGTGCTATACCCACTCGGCACAGATCGGGCGCCCGTTGCCCGACAAGCACCTCACACTGGCATGGACCACTTTCCGCGACCGTCTGAAACCGGGTCAGCAGGAGGAGTGGACACTGACGGTGAAGGACTGCAACGGCAACCCCGTCGACGCCCAGCTGATGGCGACGCTCTACGACCAGAGCCTCGACATACTGCAGACGCATTCGTGGTCGCTGGTGCCCTATATCGACCTGCCTCTGCCTACGAATAAATGGGCGTATCCCGTACATGCAAAGGTGACAGACAAGGCCTCTCACCATTGGAGTTCATACGATGTGGATGAGTTAGTGTTCAGCCATTTCGATCCACGTGTGTTCCCCAGCCTCTATTACAGGAGTTTCCGTCGCTTCTCCCGTGGTGCCGTGCTTGCCAAAGGTAGGTCGAGGGTCGCTGATGACGAGGATGGCATGGTTTACGAAGAAGCCATGGTGGCGATGGAGCCGGCGATGGCCTATTCTAGGAATGCAGCTGAGCCCGAGGTCGAGACAGAAGTCGGGAGTCAGGAGACAGGGAGCGATCAGGTGCAGGTGAGGGAGAACCTCAACGAGACCGCCTTCTTCTATCCCCAGCTGACCACAGATGCCGAGGGACGCGTGGCCCTGAAGTTCACGTTGCCTGAGAGCCTTACCACCTGGCGCCTCTTGGGACTGGCCCATACACGGGATATGTATGTGGGACAGATTGTTGGCGAGGCAGTGGCACAGAAGGATGTGATGATACAACCCAACGTGCCCCGTTTCCTCCGCAACGACGACCAGGGAACCCTCTCTGCCCGTATCTTCAACACGGGTGATAAGAACCTCACGGGCAAGGCACGGCTGAGACTCCTCAATCCGGAGACGAATGCCGTGGTCTATGAGCAGTCGCAGAATGTCAGTCTGAAGGCTGGCGAGACCACGCCTGTCACGTGGAATGTGGCATGTGGAATGTGGAATGGAGATTATTCTTTCCTTATCTGTCAGATGACTGTCAGCGGTAAGGACTTCTCCGACGGCGAACAGCACTATCTGCCGCTGCTGCCCAGCCAGGAACGGGTGACGGTGACGATGCCCATCACCCAGCATCAGCCCGGTACGGTGAAGGTAGACCTTGCCGCGCTCATCCCTGCCGACGCCAAGGGCAGTAAGCTTACCATTGAATACACCAACCAGCCCGCATGGCTGATGATCCAAGCATTGCCGACGGTGGGTACTCCCAGCGATGATAATGCCATCTCTCAGGCTGCTTCGTTCTATGCCAACTCTCTCGGACGCTATATCCTCCAACAGAACCCACAGGCGAAGACTGCCTTTGAGCTCTGGAAACAGGAGACGGGCGAGGAGACCTCTTTGACCAGTGCCCTAACGAAGAACCAGGATCTGAAAGATCTCCTGCTCAACGAGACTCCCTGGGTACTCGATGCCGACAACGAGACCGAACAGAAACAGCGTCTGGCAGACTTCTTCGACGAGAACCTCATGCAGAACCGTCTGAACAGTGCCGTCAGTAAACTCCTCAAGCTGCAGCGCATAGACGGCTCATGGTCGTGGTGGCAGGATATGCCGGGCTCGTTCTATATGACCGTCGCCGTCAGTGAGATGCTTGTGCGTCTCAACGATATAGCGGGAGAACAGCCAGAGACGAAACAGATGCTCACCGATGCCTTCGGCTTCATGGGGCAGGAGATCGTCAAGGATGTCGAGGAACTGAAGAAGTGGGAGAAGCAAGGCCATGAGGTGTCGTTCCCCAGCTTCAAGGCTTTAGAGTGGCTCTATCTAACCACCCTCGACGGCCGTGAACTGCCTGATGATGTGGTACGTGCCAACAACTATCTCCTGAAACTCCTGAAGAAGGAGATCAAGTCGCAGTCGATTTATGAGAAGGCCCTTACCGCCGTCATCCTCTCGAAGAGCGATCCCAAGCGTGCCGCCGAGTATGCCCAGTCGCTGAAGGAATGGACCGTCTACCGTGAGGATATCGGGCGTTATTATGACACGCCACGCGCCGGCTACTCCTGGTACGACTATAAGATCCCCACACAGACCGTTGCCATCGAGGCCCTGCAACGACTGGCTGCCAGTGACCAGAAGACGCTCGACGAGATGCGCCGCTGGCTCCTCCAGGAGAAGCGTACCCAGGCATGGGATACGCCCATTAACAGCGTCAACGCCGTCTATGCATTCTTAGGGAGACAAGGTGACAAGGAGACAGGCAAACAGGACAATGCTCTGAGGCTGGATGGAGAGAACGCTACCATCAAGGTGGACGGCAAGGCACTCGAACTGCCAAAGGCTACGGCTGGTCTCGGTTATGTGAAGACACCGGTTCCTGCCACCAGTCATACGCTCACCATCGACAAGACCAGCGAGGGGACATCCTGGGGTGCCGTCTATGCCCAGTTCGTGCAGGCCACGCACAACATTGCCGCCTCTGGCAGTGGCATCACCGTGAAGCGCGAGCTCCTCGATGCAAAAGGTGATCTGAAAGTCGGCGACCGCATCAAGATGCGCATCACCATCATTGCCGACCGTGACTACGACTTCGTACAGGTAGTAGACAAGCGGGCTGCCTGTCTTGAGCCCGTCCGTCAGCTCAGTGGCTGGCATCAGGGTTCTTACTGCACGCCGAAGGACTACACGACGAACTACTACTTCGACTGCCTGTCGAAGGGTACGCATACCATCGAGAGTGAATACTATATCGACCGTGCAGGTCTCTACGAGACGGGTACCTGTACCGTCGAGTGTGCCTATGCGCCAGAGTTCCGGGGTGTCGCACCGTCATTGACATTGGATGTTAAATAGAATACAACCACGAATTACACTAATTTCACGAATTAATGAATATGATAAAAATGTTAAAGTTTAGGATAGTAGGTATGGTGAAATGGATTTTACTTTTTCACCTTTTCACCTTTTCACCTTTACATGTAAACGCTCAGAAGCTGGTTGTCAGCCAGGCTACCGTTGAGTGTGGACGTACAGGTTATCAGCAACCCGTCACCGCCACGTTCCAGCTGAAGAACAAGGGACTGCGGAAGCTCCTCATCGAGAGCATCAAGCCCGATTGTGGCTGTACCACCGTAGAGTTCCCGCGGGAAGTGGGCGCTGGTGACAAGTTCACAATCAAGATGACCTATGACGCCCGTCAGCTTGGACACTTCCAGAAGATGGCCGCCATCAAGAGCAACGCCTCCGAGAAGCCAGTATACCTCACGATGAAGGGTGTGGTGCTTCCTGAAGTGCTCGACTATACAGGCACCTATCCGTTGGCGATTGGTAACCTGTTGCTTGACAAGGATGCCCTCGAGTACGACGACGTGAACAAGGGTGACGCCCCTGTACAGGAGATCCATATCCTCAACAACAGCGTGGAGACGATGACTCCCCGGCTGATGCACCTGCCGTCGTATCTCGATGCCAACTACAACTTTGATACCTTAGCACCGGGCAAGGGAGGCACCATCACCGTCACCATGCACTCAGACCATCTGCGTGACTACGGCCTGACGCAGACGAAGGTGTTCCTTGCCCAGCAACTGGGAGAGAAAGTCAGTGCAAGCAACGCCATCGATGTGACCGTCACCCTCTTGCCCGACCTGAAACGGTTCGAGGGTGTGAGTCGTGCCCAGGCACCGCAGTTGCGGATCTCAGAGACCAACCTCGACTTCACCGACTTCCAGAAGCATCAAAAGAAGACCATCGATGTGAAGCTGTCGAACACAGGACAGTCCACACTCACCATCTCGTCGATGCAGATGTACACAGGCGGACTGAAAATCACCCTCGACAGTCGTGAGATTGCTCCAGGACAGACCACGACGCTTCACGTCACAGGATATAAAGAGGAACTTGCCAATGTCAAGGGTCGTCCCCGTATCCTCATCATCACCAACGACCCCGACCACGCCAAAGTAGTGATTAATATAAAGAAATAATATGGAACATCCTGAGAACAGTTCAGAATATGCAGGCCTGCAGGTGAACAGCGGCGTGAACCAGCCGCCAATCGTGAACCCATACCTCAAACGAATGCGCCGCAGGGAAATCTCCACCGGTGAGATGGTGGAGGGCATCCTCAAGGGCGACATCACCATCCTCTCACAGGCCGTCACTCTCATTGAGAGTGTCAATCCCGACCATCAGGCGAAGGCACAGGAGGTCATCAACAAGTGTCTGCCTCACAGTGGCAACAGCATCCGTGTGGGTATCAGCGGTGTGCCCGGCGCCGGCAAGAGTACGAGTATCGACGAGTTCGGCATCCACGTGCTGAAAGAGAAAGGCGGGCGGCTGGCCGTCCTCGCCATCGACCCCTCCAGCGAGCGTACTAAAGGCTCTATCCTGGGCGACAAGACCCGTATGGAGAAACTCGCCCAGCATCCGGATTCCTTCATCCGTCCCAGTCCGTCTGCTGGTTCTTTGGGTGGTGTGGCACGTAAGACGCGTGAGACCATCATCCTCTGCGAGGCTGCCGGTTTCGACAAGATCTTCGTCGAGACCGTCGGGGTGGGGCAGAGCGAGACTGCCTGTCACTCGATGGTCGACTTCTTCCTGCTCATCCAGGTGGCGGGCACGGGCGACGAGCTGCAGGGCATCAAGCGCGGCATCATGGAGATCTCCGACGGCATTGTCATCAACAAGTGCGACGGCGACAATGTGGACCGTTGTCAGATGGCAGCCACGAACTTCCGCAACGCCCTCCACTTCTTCCCGATGCCCGAGAGCGGCTGGACGCCGAAGGTACTCTGCTACTCCGGCTTCTACGGCTATGGCATCAAGGAGGTGTGGGACATGATCTACCAGTACATCGACTTCGTGAAGGCCAACGGCTACTTCGACTACCGTCGCAACGAACAGTCGAAATACTGGATGTATGAGACCATCAACGAGCAGCTGCGGCTGAACTTCTACAACAATCCCGCCATCCGTGCGCAGCTCACTCCCGCCGAGCAGTCCGTCCTCGCGGGCCAGAAGACCTCCTTCATCGCCGCCCAGGACCTCCTCGATAATTACTTTGAACTATTAAAGAAATGATGCAAATCGAAATTGACTCTGGCAGTGGCTTCTGTTTCGGCGTGACAACCGCCATACGAAAGGCCGAAGAAGAACTTGAAAAGGGAGGCATCCTCTATTGTCTCGGCGATATCGTTCACAACGGTATGGAGTGCGAGCGCCTGAAGGATATGGGCCTTGTCACCATCAACCACGCCGACATGCGGGAACTCCACGACGTGAAGGTGCTGCTCCGTGCCCATGGCGAGCCCCCAGAGACCTATGAGCTCGCCCGCCGTAACAACATCGAGATCATCGATGCCACCTGTCCTGTGGTGCTACAGCTCCAGAAGCGCATCAAGCAACAGTATGAGATGGGCGAGGGGCAGATTGTGATCTTCGGTAAGAAAGGTCATGCCGAGGTTTTAGGTCTTGTGGGACAGACAGGCTCTTCCGCCATCGTCATTGAGAATTTCGACGAAGTGAAGCGTCTCGACTTCACGCACGACATCTATCTCTATTCGCAGACCACGAAGTCGCTTGACGAGTACCACCGCATTATCGACTACATCCAGTCTCACATCTCGCCCGGCGCCACCTTCAAGAGCTTCGACACCATCTGCCGCTCTGTAGCCAACCGCATGCCGAACATCTCACAGTTTGCTGCCCGTCACGACCTGATCCTCTTCGTCTGTGGCCGCAAGAGTTCCAACGGCAAGGTGCTCTACAACGAGTGTCTGCGCGTAAACCCCAATACCCATCTCGTCGAGGATGCCCACGAGATAGAACCCTCCTGGCTCGACGGCATCCAGAGCGTCGGCATCTGCGGAGCCACCTCTACTCCCCGCTGGCTTATGGAACAGTGCAGCGACGCCATCCAGCAACTGGCATAACATATAAATATAAAGATATGTGACGATGAAGAAAAGAACGTTTGCAAACCGATTGAGCCTCCGGATTATGGTGGTGCTGCTGGTCATGTTCACGGTCATCATGATTATTATCTATGCCATTACCAGGGACAGTATGGCCCGTGAGGCCGAGACTCGCTATGAGAGCATCATCCTGCATGCTAACGAGAAGATCCGTGGCGTGCTCTCGGATGTGTACCTGGGTGCCATCAACAATATTACTGACATAGAGCGTGATCTGGACGATCCTGACAAGCTGCAGGCGCATCTGGAGCGGATGGTCAGACAGAATATGTATATGTCGAGCTGCCGTCTGATCTTCGAGCCAGACTTCTTCCCTCAGAAAGGGCACAACTATGAGATCTACGCCTGGCTCGACTCTACAGGCATGATCAGGGGCAGGCAGATGAACGAAAACCACCCAGACTTCCTGATCCACAGCTGGTATCAGGAGGCCTTCGAGAAACCCGAAGGCGACTGGACGCCACCGTATTTCGACCGTGCCGCCTCACAGCAGCTGACAACGACCTACATGACCCATATCCACGACCGTCAAGGACGCAAGGTGGGTATGCTGGGAGCCGACGTGTCACTGGAATGGCTCAGGCTGAGACACAAACGTATGGATGCCGAGAACCACGAACGTTTCGAGAAAGGCTTCAAGGACCAGTCTTACAGCTTCATCATCGATAACGACGGCACCTACCTGATCCATCCCGACGAGAGCCGTGTGCTGAAGAAGAAGTTCCAGGATTTCATGGCCTTGACGCCAGACACGCTCGATGATGCCTTAGCGCGTAAGATGATGGACGGCGAGAGCGGTACATGCCGGATCAAGATCGAAGGCGTCGACACTTGGATGTTCTACTCGTTTGTGAAATACGCCGAGTGGACGGTGGTGATCGTCGTTCCCGAGGACATCATCCATCATAACGGAAACGTGCTGGTCTACATCATCCTGGCCGTGCTCTTCTTTGGTCTGCTGATTATCTATCTGCTGAGCCACCATCTCATCAAGAAGAACATGCGGCCGCTGACGCGTTTCGTCACTGCCGCAGGCGAGGTGGCAAAAGGCAATTTCGACATCGATCTGCCAGAAGTGCATAGCCGTGAGGTCAATACGTTGCGTGATGCCTTCAAGGACATGCAGAGCTCGCTGACGAAATATGTGGACGAGCTGAAAGACACGACCGCCTCGAATGTGGCGATGGAGCAGGAGCTCAAGATTGCCAGCGACATCCAGCAGCAGATGCTGCCGAAGGTGTATCCGCCGTTCCCGGAACGTACCGACATCGACATCTTCGGCGAGGTGGTGACGGCCAAGCAGGTGGGTGGCGATCTCTTCGACTTCTTCATCCGCGACGAGAAACTCTATTTCAGCATCGGCGACGTGGCTGGCAAGGGTGTACCTGCCTCTTTGGTGATGGCCGTCACCCGAAGCATGTTCCGCAGTGCCTCGATGATCCACACCTCGCCCAAGCTCATCGTCGAGTCCATTAACCGCTCGGTGTGTCAGAGCAACGACTCCTTCATGTTCGTCACCCTCTTCATGGGTGTGCTCGACCTGGCCACAGGCCGTCTGCTCTACGCGAATGCGGGCCATGAGCCTCCCGTGCTGGTGGGTGGTGCCCACACCCGTTTCCTCAACGTGAACAACAATATCCCCTTAGGTCTGCGCCCAGACTGGGAATACACGGAACAGAAGTCGCTCATCGACAAGGGCACGACCCTGTTCCTCTATACCGACGGCTATCCTGAGGCTGAGACCGTCGACCGTGAGCAGTTTGGCAAGGAACGTATGTGCGCCGAGGCACTCCGTCTGTCAGCTGAGCACCTCGACTCCCGCACCTTCGTCCAGAAGATCCGTCTGGCTGAGCGCGAGTTTGTGAACTACATCCCCCAGGGCGACGATATATCGCTGCTCGCTATCAAGTATATGGGCAGTATGACCATCCGTCACTACCATCGCGGCATCTCGCTGGTGAACGACGTGAAGGAGATACCGGCCCTGGCCATCTTCGTGGGGAGCATCTGCGAGGATATGCAGTTCGACGAGCTGACGGCGGCACGCGTCCGTCTGGCCGTCGAGGAGGCTGTGGTCAACGTGATGAACTATGCCTTCCCCAAGGGTGTACGCTCCACAATCCTTCTGGAGGTGAATGCCGACGACGATGAAGTGAGCTTCGAGCTGCGTGACGACGGTGCACCCTTCGATCCTACCGCTATGAAGGAAGTGGATGTCGACAGCCTTATCAAGAACAATGTCATCGGTGGCCTTGGCATCCACCTGATACGTCAGTACATGGACGCCATTGCCTACGAACGCAAGGAAGGACAGAACGTGCTGACGATGAGGAAAATGAGAAAAATAAATAATTAAATAATATGGAAGCAACAATTAGAAAAGACGACGACAAGTTGGTAACCCTGATTCTTGACGGTTACTTGGACACCTCTGTGACAGCACAGACAGAGAAGGAAGTGGAACCACTCTACGAATTCAGCGACTGCGAGATCATCATTGACTGCAGCCGCCTGGAGTACATCTCCTCCAGTGGTCTGCGACTGCTGATGACTATCAACCTGCGCTGCCGACAGAACCGCTGCAGCCTTTACATCAAGGGCTTGCAGGAGAAGGTGAAGGATGTGTTTCAGACCACAGGATTCACCAACCTGTTCGAATTCAAGTAGCCTTTGCCTTGTCGGTGGTGGTCACTAAGTAGTTGGCAATCTTTCCCCCTGCACCGTAGAGTGGCTGGACATGACACTCTACGTACTTGTTGATGCCGTATTCCGGATAGTACAGGTGTCGGGTGATGCGCATGTCCTTGCGCTCTTCGGGCTTGAAGATTTCCTTGAAGAGACTGTCGTCGATACCGTTGAGGAGTTTCTTCATCGCCTCGTTATGGTCAATGAGGGTACCCTTGTTGTCATAGAACGACATTGCGACGAAGGGGTCGCTGAGAATGGCGTCGTACTTATGCACGATGTCGCGGGCGGCGTGATATGCCTCCATTTCAGAGGTTACGTCCGACACGGCGTTGATGACATAGGCAGGCCGTCCGTTCTCGTCGGGCTCGCAGATGGCATGCCCCTGGAGGTTCAGATAGTGCGGTTCCTCGTCGGTGCCCTGGTTCCACAGCTTGTTCAGTTCGAAGTGCTGCTCGCGTCCTTCATGCAGGCTCTTCGACCTCCTGATAAACTCCTCGCGCTGATCAGGATGGATGCGGCGGATATACTCTTCCAGCGTCATGCCTTCGTTGGGCAGGATGCTACCGTACTGGTTGATGATGCGGTCTTTGGCGATGTCATACAGCATCACGTCGTAATTGCCCATGTGCAGCGCCCTGCTGATCATCTCATTGAGTTCGGCGGTCTTGCGGGTGATCCTTCTGACGTGTCTGTTTGCCAGACGGGTGAGCAGCCAGAGTATGGCGGCAGCCAGCAACAGGGCAGCTGCGATATAGAGGACCAGACTGGTATAGTCCGGCTTGACGCGCTCAGGATGCATCCAGCGGTCCTCAATCTCCGCGATATCACCGCTCTGCTTCATGCGCGAATACTGGTCGTCCATCTGTTCAATGAGCTGGCGGTCTCTGCCGATGAGATGGATCTCAGCAATGGAGTCCGTGCCGGCGCGGCTGTAGCTGATGACATTCTCCGAGATATACTGTGAAGACCCTTTGTAGCTGCGGCCATCGGCAAGGATGATGTCTGCGTCGCCGCTCTCAAATGCACCCTGTGCCACGATCAACTCTTTCATAATGAACGTGCAGGGGAGCCGCAACTCGTTCATCACGGCCTTGATGACATCGACGTTCACACCGGCTGCCTGGCCACGGTCGTCGAGGAATTCGTAGGGCGGGTTGTCGCGGTTGCATACGACTACCACAGGCCGCTGTCGATTGTATCTGTCTGTCAGCGCCTGTGCCGATGTCTGCAGCACTGCCGCCAGCAGTACAAGCATGGTGAGCGCCCGCCGTAAGAAGGCGAAGATGCCCAGCAGCTGGTCTTCATCGTTGAAGACAGTCTTCAGGACGTATTCTGTCCTGGTATTGCAGATAGTCTGCTCAGCATGGTATCCGTCCACTTTCCGCATGTCTGCCAGTTTCACCTGGAAGAAGTCGTTGAGGTGGATATGCTCTTTGATCATCTCGTCGCTATGGCGCTGGCAGATCTCACTGGCCTTGGGGTTGATGTCCTTCAGATAACCGTCCTTGTCGAAGAAGACGATGGCCGCCTCCTGGCTGTAGAAGACCGTCCAGTAGCGCAGCGTGCGCTCGTCTTCGAGCCGTTTCAGCCGGTGCTTCTCCGTCACGTCCTTCTTGATACCGATGATGACCGCCGGCTTGCCGTTCCTGTCTCGCCTGAGCACAGAGAGCACCACGACGAAATCGTGCAGCTCACGGTCACCACCCTCCACGTCCTTCGCCTGCAGCTCCAGTGTGATCTCCTCTTCCTCATGGCCCTTAGCGTCCTTATGCTGGCCGACGAGCCTGTCGATGGCTTTTCTCAGCTGGCGGTAGTCCTCGCTGCTGTATCGCTCGGCAAACTTCTCCATCGGGTAGGTGTAGGCCACGTGTCCGTCCTTGCTGTGCCAGGAGAACTCGTGCTTCCCGGCATTGTATGTCCAGATGCGCACCCGGCTGGTCTCGATGATCAGCGCCAGACGGCGGTTCAGCTTCGCGATGTCCTTCGTGGCGCGACGGCTCTGCAGCCTGAAGCTGACGACATAGGCGATGGCCATCGCCAGGAAGAGCAGGGCAGCGATTGTCAGATACCACACCCAGCCCGGGGTGTGCGACGGCTCATGCCCGGGGTAGAACCACTTGTCGTGCAGCGGGGTGATGGCTTCGTCGGTGCAGAGGGCGGCATAGGCATCGTCGAGCTGGCTGAGCAGCTGCGGGTCACCAGACATGAACTTATATTCCCCGTGAGGCATGTTCACAGGGGTGAGCTCCACATTGTCGATATGATCATGCCCGATCAGCCACTTCAGGGAGAGTGTGTTCCAGACGATCTGTCCCCGCTGCTTGTCGCTGACCTCCCGGAGAGTCTTCCGCATGTTCTTGCTGACGAGGGCATGCACCTCCCATCCGTAGTCGAGCATCAGATGATGGCAGAGACTGGAGTCGGCCACGAACACCCTCACGCCAGGCTTGCCCAGGTCGCGGAAGGTTTTGACTTCCACGTCCTTGCCCTTCGGTGTCGCCACGCTCTGGGTGAAAAGGGTGACGGCATTGCGGCTGTACTGACCGCAGTCATCATGGAACCCTGCAGCCAGGGCGAGCGTAAGGTCTGCCTTTCTGTCCTTCAGGTCCTGAAATACCTCCTGCTGAGGCTTGAGCCTGACGACATAGGGAATGCCAAGCTTCTTCATCAGCATGTCTATCAGCTCGATGTTATAGCCCTCAGGCTGGGCCTTGTCGTTGATGAAGGCGTAGGGCCACAGGTCCCAGGCATCCTCATACACCAGCGGATCCTCTTCGGTATATGATCTCGTGCTTTCCGTCTGGGCGTTAGAGGTGAGAAGTGGGAGATGAAACGTGAAAAGCAGTGTCAGTAGCAGAAACTGCTGCCACCAAGTCGTCCATGAGTATCTGTTATTTTTAGGCATCATAAATCAGTTAGTATGCAAATATATTGCAAAGGTATACACTTTTTATGAAAAAACCAAGACAATTCGGAATAATTTTGTATCTTTGCAACCAAAACGTAAAAAGAACCTATAAATATGAGACAGAAAATCTGCTTATTGCTATTGACAACAATGACCTGTCTGATGAGTCTGCCCACTATGGCCAAGGGGAACCAGCACCTGATGGAACTGCAGGCAGAAATGCTGCGACTCATCAGCACGCCAGACAGGGAAAAGTTTACAGAAGTCACCGAACAGCTGAAGGCCGAATGTCAGCGGCAGGGCGATGAGCGCCTGTTCTATGTCGCCTGGGGCAACCAGTCCACCTACGAAGCCACCCACCAGAATTACGTGAAGGCCGAGGAGATCGCCGACAGGATTGCCGAGTACGCCGAAGACCAGAACAGCCACTGGGGCAACTATATCGCCCTTCACACCAAGGCCGTCAACGCCCTGCAGAAACAGGACTACGAGGCGGCGGAGGAGGGATTCCTCAAGGCCGTCGACTTCCGGCATAAGTACTTCTCTGGTGAGAGTGCGGGCGATGACTTGCAGGAGCTGATGAAGATTGCCAACCACCGCAAGGACCAGAAGGCCGGTCTGAAGTTCGCCCGTCAGATCCTCGCAGAACCCAACGTGGCGCCCATCCACAAGGGTAGGGCACTCTTCCGTCTCAGCCAGTTCGCCTTCAACAAAGACAACAAACAGCTCTACGACAGCATCTACAACGAGCTGATGGCGCTGAAAGAATCCGACGGTATCGGCACCATCGAGCCCGTGGTCGAGGTGAACTACCATATCATCAACGGCAACTATCAGGAGGCGCTGCGTCTCTGTAAGGACCTTGCCCCCGACAAGCGGGCTGAGCGCATGGCCGTCATCTACCACCGCATGGGCGATAACGACAAGGCCTACGAGCAGATGGCGAAGTTCAAGAAGATCAACGACTCCATCGTCCTCGTGTCCCACGGTAATGTCGTGGCCAGCTGTTACGTGCAGATGAACAATGAGCGCATGAAACTCGAACAGAAGTTGCTCGAAGAGGAGAATGCCCGTCTGAAGCGCATCTTCGTCTATTCCATCATCGGCATCATCGTCGTCGTCCTCGCCCTCGTGTTATTGCAGCACCATCTGCGCATCAAGCGTCTGGAGAAGGAGAACGCCCGTCTCGACAAGGCCCGCCAGAAAGCCGAACAGGCCTTCGACATGAAGAATGAGTTCATCAACAGCATCACCAACGAGCTGCGTGCACCCCTCAACCCCATCGAGGGCTTCTCCGACATCCTCGGCACCAAGGACTACGATCTGCAGCCCGAAGAGCGCGAAGAGCTCAGCAAGATGATCAAGGACAGTTCGAAGACCATCACCAAGCTCATCGACGAGATGGCCGAACTCTCCTTCTACGAGAGCAAGAAGTCGCTGCCGATGAACTATACCCTGTCGCCCAACCACCTCTGCCGTATGATGGTCGACGCCTTCAGGCCCAAATGCAAGAAGGGCGTGAGGATGTACTTCGAGACCGAACTGCCCGACAACTACGAGGTGCTGACGAATCAGGAGGCCATCGAGGTGCTGTTGAAACACCTGATTGAGAACGCTATCCAATACACTGACGAGGGCGTCATTACCGTCGCCTGCACCGAATATGAGGACAAGGTGCGCACCAGTGTGACGGATACGGGCAAGGGCATTCCGCTGGAGCGCTATGAGCACGTCTTCGACACCTTCCGTGAGATGGGCGACAACCAGAAATTGCAGGGCATCGGCCTCTCCATCTGTCAGGCTATCGTGAAGCTGCTCGGCGGCAAGATCTGGCTCGATGTGAAATATATCAACGGCTCCCGGTTCATCTTCGAACTGCCCAAAAAGCAAATGAGCTGATGAACAAGCCAATTACTGGACGGCACGGATGCCATCCGGCAATTGGCATGAAAAAAGGGAGTCCATCGGGCTCCCTTCTTTCATCATCTGTGTTAAATCAAGAACGGTCCTCGTCCCATACAGCTCGTCGTTCCGATCGCCGTCAAAAATGCCGTGAGCGCAGCTACTATCACCTTCACCGCCAACTCAATGATCCTCTGCTTTTTCATAAGCGAATTATCTTGTAGTTAACAGGAGTTATCGGGAGTTAGCGGGAGTTATCGGACAATTGACCTACCCTTGATTTCTGCCTGCAAAGTATCGTCCTTTAACTCCCAGCGGCTGCAAGCCGCATAACTTCCTTTAACTTCCTCTAACTCCCTAAACCTCCTTAGCCGTTGCCGTTGCCACCGCCTCCGCCGTTGTTGTCGGCTGCAGGCGCGAGCACGTAACTCAGCGGCGTCTTCTTCTGCACACGCTTCTCCTTGCCACCGACGGTGCGCACCTCGCTTTCGACCAGATAGCCGAACTCGAACACGCACTGCTCCTTAAACGCCCTGCTCGTGAGCTTCTCGCCCTTGATGTTCTCCGGCGTGAAGTTGATCTTGATGCCGTTGATCATCGCGTCGGCTCCGGCTGCCACGGCGTCTGCCAGTTCCACCTTGCCCTTCTTCTGGCCGTCCACACTGGGGCTGAACGTGCCAAGTCCGTCGAGCTTCACGGGCTGGCCCTGAGCGAGCAGCTCAGTCATACAGTCGACCACCTGACCCAGTACCAGCACACACATCTGATAGTCGGCGATCTTGCCGTGACCCGTCATGTGCTTGGCGAATCCCTTCAGGTTCAGGGGCTCCTTGCTGTTTACCTCGGCGAAATACTTGCCGTAAGCGGTGCTGTCGTCATTCTTGTTCTGACGCAGGTTAATCACCATTGGAATGTTTGATCTTGCCATTTCTTTTGTTCCTTTCTTTTTTAGTTAAACATAAGCTTTAAAATTCTCTCTTTGCAGCGATCTACATCGGGTCGCCACCTCCCGCCCTTCAGGTATCTTTTTCCCCTCCTAAGTTAGGAGGGGTTAGGGGTGGTCTGAACAGGCGCCATCATCATCTCACCTTCTCTCCTAAATTCATCTGCAAATTTACGAATTATTTTTAAATTGCACAAGCATTTATTCATTACGAATCACCTTCTATGAAGTTATATGAACTTACGACAAGCGGAGGCATTATTTTAACGACAACAATGACAACAAAGACAACATTTACAGGCGACAGACATGTCGCCATAGGCAGCAGTGCTGCCAGAAAAAAGTTGTCCAAGTTGTCATAGTTGTCGTCTATTAAATCATATTTGTCGATAGTAAAATATTTGTCGTTTTTCTTGCATATCTCGCCGATTTTTTGTACCTTTGCACCATCAATCATGTTTAACTATTAAATTAATATTCAATGGTCAATCATCTATGTTCAATGGGTCGCACTGAGCTCGCCCAACGCTACTTTCCCTACATCCAGCCACGCTCAGCCTGGCTCAAACTCAAATCCCTGCTGAGTGAAGATCCGACCCTGTCGCACTTGACAAAACTCCGGCGTCGCACATTCCTCCCCGCGGAAGTAAACATTATTTACCAACACCTCGGGCAGCCTTGAGCTGCCCTTTTTAGGTCGTTTTCGCGCTTCTGACTTTACATAGACTAAACTCCGACTTTCATTTCTGCAAACTCCGACTTTAGGCTAACTAAACTTCCAGTTTGCATAAAGTCAAAAACAACGCTGCAACTCTTTGTGTACATATGTAAACAATTATTACCAAACTGCGTCCTAACCTATCACCTAACAACCTAACAAAAGTCTATTTTAGTTTTACCAAAATAGTCCTATTAAATTATATATATAGTATTATATATTATAATATATAATACTATATATATAATTATTAAATAGATTTCTTTATTATGTCCCCTATTTCATCCCTCATTATCCACCCATCGATTTCACTTTTTGTTAGGTTGTTAGGTGATAGGCTATTTGCGTTCAACCCAGTTTACACACTTCACACCAGGCATCAGACTGAAGTCCTTAATGTTGTCTGAAATCACAATGGAGGGCTGTCGCACCAATCAACATATCAAACTGCCCAATTTCTTTTGCCTTATTCTTGCTGATCTTATTCAAAGCGCAACGAATTTGCCCGTATTCCTCAAATACATCACTGATTTCGTAAATCGTAACGTATTGGCGCAACCATTCCGGCTCTTTGATATGTCTTTTGTAATCTTCACTATTAATTGCTCCGTATGTCAACTCTGCAAGTGTTACTTCAGATGCAAAGATCTGGTCTACGTCCTTACTATCAACTTTTTCCTTAACGCCATTGCGCTCATGGGAGAATTCAATCCAAGTACAAGTGTCAAGAATAAACTTCTCCATCAGTCGTCCAAGTTGATTTCACGCATAAATACATTTTTTCGACCGTCCTTAATGGCTGCTTCCATTCGAGCAGCATCTTCAGGATCATTGGCCCAGCAACCTGCCAATGACATAAGTCCGCGTTTGCGCTCTTCCTTTGAGAGCCTTGGCGCCTTGGCAACCTCTTTTGCTTCTGCTAAAGACTCAGTAAGGAACATGATGACAATTTTCTTCTCTTCGGGTGTCATCTCCTGTAGCAGGCTAAAATATGGTCCCATTGGAGTTTTCTGTAATTCCTTTGCTAATGCTGTCATAATTCAACCAGTTTTAAATTCCGCTGCAAATATACTATAAATAAGTGAAACAAACAAATAAAACGAAAAAAATATGGAATTTACACATTTAGACAAAGAAACCACAGACTCAATATACTCAAAATATATGTTCACTCTTCCTGTAAAGGCAGGTGCATCGTACAAACTCTATTGCGAAGGCTCTAAACTTGGGTTCTATGGGTTTATCTTTCTTTCGAGGGTCGGATTAATGTGCGATGTTAATGGCGACGGTGAAGTGAATGTCGCAGACATTGCATGTCTTATCAGAATAATGATGAACCCTTCAATTTCAGACAAGACTTTTGCCGATTTGAATGGTGACGGTGTGCTGGATGAAAAAGACATCGAGGAGATTATAAAAATGATAATGTGAAATAAGCGTTCTGGATTAGTTTCCAGGACGCTTAGTCTATAGTCTTATTAACAGAAGCAGGTCACTATACTCGTACGCCAAAAACATTCTGGAGGACATAGGATATGAAGGATACAAAATTAAAATCTTCTTCCTGCTTATTCTGACTATCCTCATTAAGACACCCTTTGACTCGGACTTCAAGATTGTGCCCTTGCGTATTCTCTAAGGGGAGTGCATTTGCATTGGTGCCTCATTAGTTGCTTCAAAGCCAATCTCTATGAACATTAGGGAAAGATAGCCAACTGGATGAAAAATTTCAAGGGCGCAAAATTTTGGCGTAAATAGTTTGGAGGATCGCGTTTTTTGTATTACCTTTGCGTCGCATTTTATATTAATCAGGTTATGGATACTCAGATTTTGAAACTTGAAGCACCGTATGAGTACATCTTCTGCAACGGCGTGGTGGCGCTGCATATAGCAACGCTGATTGTGTATGAAACCTCTGAGGATGAGGAAGGGGAGTACCAGTTGGAGGCGCACAGCCACCCGATAGTTAAGTACAGAGACACCCCTGGCGGCACGGTATGGAACAAGGCAGAACTTCGCGACTGTGAAGTGCTCTGCAGTGAGGATAACATGCAGATCTCGCTGAAGAAGTTCCGTAAGCTCCTGAGCCGTCATCCTGAGACGGAGGAAAATGACTACGAAGGTACTTCACTGAATCCTATTTGGAAACGAGACCTTGAGGATTTCGGAATCAAGGTGGCATGGCCCTTAGGCGATGACGGCAAGGAACATTTCATGACTTTCAATGTGAAGCTGGATATCAAGACGGATGGTAAATACCCATTTGTCTGCGTTGACCGTTATACGGATTTCTTCTTCTACATTGAAGCTATGAAACTGGAGCACTTGAAGGATTTTCTTGTCGCCAGAAGGAACTGGTATTACCAGATTTTCAAAGAACATGCGTTCAATATCACTTTCACATGTGACGATAAGAAGTATTCCGACTTTATCCATGAGGTAAACCTCGCAAAGTAATATGGCGATGGCCCTATCTGCTATTGGCATCATAGAGCAGCAGGCTATAGCAACTCTTGAGACTTTCGGCAGTACGCTCGACTCGTTACTGGATCTGTATCATGAGACGGGTGATCCCAACGCCCTCAAATGCTATCAGCGGCTTCTGGCTCGCTATCAACAAACCACATTCGCAGAAGCTACGGTTTCTGGGGGAAAAGGCAGGCTTGTCGATGGCGGCAAGAAACTTCGTGGTGTTCCATACTCGGAGAACAATTCAGAAAAGCCTTCTGCTCGGAAAGGAGCCCCTGAGGTAAGCGACGTCTTATTCACTGATCGCGTCAAGAACATCATACGGAAGGCAGCTACGAAAAACGGACAGACCATTGATACTAATGCACGCGCGCATACGGGTACCTATAAATATAATATAAATGCAGATGTGTTCTGTCAGAGTTTGGACAAAATGGCGGCTGACTATTCAGATGAGCTAAAGACTTATCTTGGCGGCACGATGAAGAACGTGCAGGTGACGAGAGTGTGCCATTTCATCGGTCAAGTACTAAGTATGAATGTCATCAACGACTCTAAACTGCAATTGACAGACATTACTTTTGCCTTTGCAGACTATTATAAACTTGAAACGGTGAAGACGAAACTCAGTGTGAAGAGGCTTTCGTATGAAGAAGAGGACTTTTTTGCTCACTTCAAAAGAATCATGAAAAGCATCAAAAGCTTGAATAACCTTAAATAACTTTCATCTTCCATCCCATTGTTACTGTAAATCTCGCTTAAAACGCAGATTTTCAAGTGTTTATGCCTGTTTATATTTTCCTTGAATAACTTCTTGTCTTTCCAAAAGTTATTCAGAATCTTTGCATGCTCGAAAGAGCAAGCCATTTTTGGCTACGTGATCAACAACTTTATTATTAACAATTTGGGTGAGACTTCAGGGAATCAATTGAGCATCGCAGAGAGCGGTGTAGGGCCCAATCTCAAAAAGTTTCCTCAGTTTCAAAACCAAAAAGGATGAAAGAAATTAAAATTTTCAATCACGAGATGTTCGGAGAAATCCGGATGATGACGAACGAGAGGGGCGAGACCTTCTTCGTGGGTAAGGACATTGCAGAGGCACTGGGGTACAGGAATACCCGTGATGCACTGTTTAAGCATGTAGACGATGAGGACAAAACCACCGTCGCGATTCGCGACACTGGTTCCAATTACAAGAGCCAGACAGTGGTCATCAACGAGAGCGGATTCTATGCACTGGTGCTCTCCTCGAAGCTCCCACAGGCGAAGGCGCTCAAACGCTGGGTGACCTCGGAGGTGCTGCCCCAGATCCGCAAGACGGGAGCCTATGTGTCGCAGAAGAAACAGATCGAGAATCTGAAACGCCACATCGGGGAACTGGAGCCAAAAGCTGAGTACTGCGACGAGGTGCTGGAGAGCGTGAGCTGTTTCACGACCACCCAGATTGCCAAGGAGCTCTCAATGACGGTTTACGACCTGACTCGACTGCTGGAGCAGCGAAAGGTGATGTACAAGCAGTCCGGGCAGTGGATGCTCTACGCCGACTATGCCCGTAAGGGGTATGCCAAGAGCCGCACCTATATGCACCATGATGCCGAGGGCGACCCTCATACGAGTACCTATTTAGTATGGACAGAGAAGGGTCGGCGATTCATCCACAGGATCTGCAGTGACGAGGAGTTGATGATCCCGTTCTTGTTTAGTGTGACAATTACAGATTAATAACCATTTAAAAGCCTAAAAAATGATTACATTTCAAGAGAATACGCATTTTTCTCAGGCTCTTCCCTGCACTAGGGAAGAGTTCTGGGAGCAAGTAAAGAAACTGACTACAAGGTGGCGCATTGATATGCGAAGAGCCATTATTGCGGCGGTAGAGGCCTCAAAGACCCAGGACGCAGTGGCTCTGCACAATTTGCTCCAGAACAGCGAATATCAGAAGTTCTTGCTGAAAAAGCAAGGACTGAAGAAGAAGGCTGCGAAGGAGGCATGGGAGAAGAAAAGCGACGCAGAGAAGTTGCTGTCCTTTGCACAAGAGGTCAAGGATAATCTGCCGGCGTTTATCTTCTGTTGCAGAGAGTTCGATGAGACAGAGACTGCCAAGGGTGGGATGTTCCGGCATCGCAGATTGGCAGACTGTCACCTCAATGGGCTCTTTATGCTGGACATTGACCACATTGAGAATCCTGTGGAGGTGTGGTATAAGATGAGAGAGGACAAAGAACTGATGAAGAGTATCGCCCTTGTGCACATCACCAGCAGTTCATTCGGTATCCGGATTGTAGCCATGGCAGACGTAAGCATCGGCAATCTCGCTGATAATCAGATCGCATTGGCTCAGAAGCTTGGTTATAAGGCTGATGAGAGCTGCATTGATGCCACTCGTAACTCTTTTGCTCCTAAAGAGGAGGATATCATTTATATTAATGAGGAACTTTTATTTGATTACTACAATGAAGCATTTGACAAGAAGTACACAGATGAGTACCGTCAGAAGAGAACTCAACCATTATTTCATCAGTTTGGTGCTGAGGATGAGAAAGTGCAGAACGGCGACACACAGGGGACAGGCACCACTGTGTCGCTAAGCAACACAGATGAGAGCAAGTCCCCGTGTGTCACCGATGGCTCGGAAAAGGCGGATCAGACCACCCCTTGCCCCTCCTACTCAGGAGGGGAAGGAAAAGTCCGAGAAATTCCGTGTCAGTCCGATGCTAAAAAAATAATGTGGCGTGGGTATGATGTTCAGTTTATTATTGATGCTCGGTATGCTGATAAGCTGCCATGCGCAGAGGATAGTAACAGACACAAGGAGAGTCTTAAGCTCGCCACGGACTTGCTACTTATGCTCGACGGTGACAAGAAACTGGTGCAGCGTATCGTCGAGGCTCAGTCATGGGTGCAGGAGATCATTGAGGAAAGAGATGAGAATGTCGAGCAGACCGTGGAGAGTGCAGCGGGGTGCGTCGCGGAGAAGGAGAAGAAGTATGCAAGCTCGCTGCCATCCAAGGCCATGCTGGAAGCGGTGAGGAAGGTTGCAGGACGAACGTATCAGGAAGTGGTCAAGGGTGTGAATGCCGACAGGGACGATGCTGATGGCATGAGCATGTATGCCCAGCTTGACGCTTGGGGCGCGGAGATAGAGGCGCTGTTTGATGACTTCCCATTGCTGAGGGATGTGTGTGCCGGGTTGAAGAGACCTCAGTATCCTGCGGCGGTGTTCACCGCTGGTGGTGCACTTATGACACTGATGACCAGATGCACATACAGGTTTTATCATCGTGCCTACGTGGATCGCAGGCTCAATTGTTCCTTATATATTATAGGACATCCCGCATCGAACAAGTCGATGGCAGATGACATCTGTGAGATACTGATTGCACCCATAGAGGCATCGGACAAGGCCGGCAAGGCTGCGCTGAACCGCTATAAGAAAGAGACGAAGAAGAAGGCTGCCAACAAGGAGGGCAAGGATAAGCCCCAGGGCATCATCCGCATCCACCCTTCGAGAACAAGTAACGGTCAGCTCATCGAGGACATGCTGAATGCCAAGGAAATGGTGGACGGCAAGGAGATGCAGCTGCACATGTTCACCTTTGACACGGAGCTGGACAACTCGATCATGCTCCAGAGTGGAGGCTCGTGGATCAACAAGCAGGCCATGGAATTGAAGGCCTTCCACAATGAGAAGGACGGACAGATGTATCAGAATTCGGATTCTCCAGTGGATGAGTTCCGTGTGACATGGAACTATATCTATTCCGGTACGCCCATAGCGTTGAAAAAGAAGGTAAACGAGAAGAACTTCGGAAGTGGCCTCAGTACGCGTCTCACGGTGATTCCCATGCCAAAGACGAACTATGAGATGATTGACTATGAGGACGAGGAAACCGTCGACTGGGAACGTCTGGAACGCATGAAGACATGGGCTTTCAAACTCGACTGCCGTGCAGGACAGCTGCCTGTGAAGCCGTTAGTGAAGAAGCTTTATGACTGGACGAGTAACCGCATGGCGGACTGTAAAGAGGATGATTCGGAGGCCAACGAGATGATGCTGAAGCGCGTAGCGTACCATGGCCTGAATTTCTCCGTACCTTTCATCGACATGCGCCACTACGGGAGCCTGCATCAGGAAGGAAAATACTGGGAGGGCACCTACGAAGTGGATGATACGGATTGGAAACTCTGTGAGCTGATGGCCCGCATCCAATATGCCACACAGCAGCATTTCTTCGGAGTACTGGCAGAGAATTACTTTGATGACATGAACAATGATGTGCAGATCACGGGCAAGCGTCATCAACAGAAGTCCGTGGATGGCTATAACCGTTTGCCGGATGTGTTCACGAAAGAGGACGTTGACAGATGTTTCGGCTATAAGAATGAAGACTCTGGCTATATGAAAATCAAGCGTCTTCAGGAGTCTGGCATGGTGGAGTTTCTGGAGGAGGTCATGCAGAACGGCCGTATGCGCAGGAGGTATCGGAAAGTGAATAAGATGGTGGTATAGTCCACCTATCACCTAACAACCTAACAAAAGACAAATTAATAAATAACAAAACCGCCCGCTTCCAGTATATCTGCATGGAGGCGGGCGATTTTACTTACATCTTACATCCTGTGTGTGAAGATGCTTATGATTTACTTCAGTTCCTTGATCTGCTGGGCGGGGGCGTACTCGGGATCGATGGAGAGGATCTTGTCAGCGTACTCCTTGGCCAGGGCCTTGTTCTTGCCATAGATGAAGGCGTTGGACATCATGTAGTGGTAGCTGTACTTCAGCATGGTGTTCTCGCCGTTGTCGCGATCAGCCTTGCCTTCGAGCAGGTTGA
>JAEEGF011633878.1_pt1 | contig 32458 bp, 22 predicted proteins | sample 9134171 | NCBI WGS metagenome assembly JAEEGF01 (sample SAMN16246542, study PRJNA631951) | gut metagenome | biome: gut microbiome; feature: rumen; material: AP-attached | host: Bos | place: Iran: Karaj | collected 2018-10 | reverse complement strand
GGCGTGATTTGCTAAAATGAGTATGTTAAAAATACTGCGAAAAGGAGCCCTACATGAGCATTAAAAATATAGTCTTCGATGTTGGCGGAGCCCTCGTTGACTTCTGCTACATGGAATATATGAGAAAGCTTGGATTTTCCGAGAAAATATGCCGTGAGTTCGAGAAGGATATCATTTATTCCGAGCTCTGGAACGACATGGATAGAGGAGATCTGATGCTGGACGAAGCAGGCATCAAGTTTAAGAAGAGGCTGCGGGAGATGTACAAGCCGTGCGACGATGAGGTTGATCTCTTCATCGAAAATATCAAAGACATCGTGAAGGAATATCCGTATTCAAAAGGGCTTTTGCAAAGTCTGAAGGATGCGGGCTACGGCGTTTACATCTTGTCAAATTACCCGAGAGATCTTGCGGATATGCATTGGAAGGATTTTAAGTTTCTGCCGGTGGCTGACGGATATATCATTTCAGCCTACGAAAGAATAGTAAAGCCGGATGAGAAGATTTACAGACTTCTTACCGAGAAGTTTGGAATTGACCTTACGGAGAGTGTCTTCATCGACGACAGACAGATAAATATCGATGCTGCAAACGCACTTGGCATGAAGGGGATTCTATTCAAGAATCTTGACGACTGTATGGAGGCACTGAACAAAGAGGGCATTATTACATAATAATCCCGGACGAACAGTCCTATAAGAATAATCCCGGACGAACAGTCCTATAAGAACAATCCAGACAGACAGTCCTAAAAAACATCCCGGACGAACAGTTCGAAAGAACATGAACCAGTCAACATTAGCAAAAAGTATTTAACAGGGTATGAAGAAACAAGTTACAACCATCTTAATCGCAAGCTTCGCTTTACTTCTTACAGGCTGCGGAGCCACAAAAAAGGAGCTTGCCGATCCTAAAAAAACACAATATGTAAAATCAGTTCATAGTGTTGAAACAGTGCAGAAGGGCGACATGGAATCGTCTTTTTCGCTTACTCTTAAAGGCGCTGACTATGAGAAGATCGATTATTCCGTGAGCGTAGATGATATTAATATAGGCCTTGAAACAGGGGATCTGTCTTTTGATGGCTGCTTTGTAACACTTGGGCAGCATGTTGAGAAGGGAGACCTCCTTCTTTCGTATACGGACAAGAAGCTTGACAAGGAGCTGAAGGGCTACGAGGACAGTATCGGTGACAACGAGGCACTGATTGACCACTATAGAGAGCTCATGGAGATAGATCCGTCAGCTGATCATTCGGATGAAATACAGGCACTAAAGGACAAGAACGAGGTTCTTTATCTCTACAAGGCCGAGGCTGAGAAGAAGAGAGATAATTACAGGATCTATGCAAAGGAAGAGGGAACCATCTCATTTGTCTATGAGGGTATGAACGAGAATTATGGTCGTATCTGGGAGCCGGGACAGAGATTCAATGTTATTTCCGAATCAACCGGTACAAGCGTATTTTCAGCATCAACCGATGAAGAATATGAATTCAAGGTTGGAGATGTTTATGAGGCAACCTCAAGCCTAAATAAATACAGCATGACAGTTACCGACGTTGAAAAAACCGGAAGTACCTCGAAGATTACTTTTGTTCCGACGGATGAGAATCAGTCGATCCAGCCGGATGCAACGCTCACACTTAAGATAAACAGGCCTGCTATGAAGGATGTTGTTTACGTGAATGCAAAGGCTATCAGATACACTGAGGCTGAGGCACCGTTCGTTTACACAGTTGATGAGAACGGCTTCAGACATGCGGTTTTGGTCGAGGTCGGTGAAAGAATAGATAATAATGTCATTATCCTCAGCGGATTAAATGGCGGTGAGGAGGTTTCAATAGATTGATGAAGATAATGAAACGCGCGCTGCCACTTTGTCTGGCACTTACAATGACTTTATCGCTTGCCGGCTGCGGAAAGAAGAAGGTTAAAGAAACGATTCCTGAGCTTAAGGAAACAACTGTCACGAACGAATCCTATCGTCCTGTTACGAGGGGAAATGTAGGTGACTTTGTTGTCATGCCCGCAAGAGTTGTCCCGAGAGCCTACGGTCAGTTCTTCGATAAGTCGCAGGAGGTCAGCGAAATATATGTTGATATTGGCGACTATGTTGAGAAGGGCGACAAGATCGCTTCTGCAGATACCACGGAAATTGATGAGACTCTTAAGAATCTGAACAGGGAGCTGAACAATCTTGAGAGAGATATAGATCAGTATAAGGAGAGCTCTGACCTTCGCCTTGAATATCTGGAATATGAGAAGAAGGCCTGCCTCGATATGAATGACAAGGCCGGTGCAGAGGCTAAGGAAAGGGAGATAGAAACCGAGAAAGAAAACAGAAGCTACAGACTGAACCAGTTTGAGAAGAGCGAGAGCAACCTCAGCAGTGAGATCAGCAAGGCGAATGAGGAAAGGGACAGACTGATCCTTTATGCTACCCACAGTGGTTATATAACCTATAAGATGAACCTTGCCGAGGGCAGCCGCAGAGAAACCTACGAGAACGTTCTTATGATCTCAGATTATGACGACATCTACCTTGAGGCAGAGACCGTTACGACAAATAAGTTTGGAAAATACCGTTCAGCAGCCAAGATGGAAGCTATGATCAACGGTAAGAAATACAAGGCAGAGGAAGACGTATTCAGCACGAATGCAAATAACTATGCCTCAAGTGCCGAAAAATACCCTCGCGTACGCTTCAAGGTTGAGGGTGCGACACTTAAGCTGGGCGATGTTGTGCCTATATTTATCTACATGTATTGCCATGAGGATGTTCTTATGGTGGGTAACGATTCCATAAGAAATGACGGAAACGACAAATACGTATTTGTTGCTGACGAAGAAGGCGGAATGGAGAAGAGACCGGTGGAGGTTGGGTATTCCGACAGTATTTACACCGAGATCATCTCCGGTGTTGAAGAGGGTGAGAATGTTTACTATCTCTCTGACAGCCTGAAGCCTCTGAAATATGAAGAGGTCACAGTGGAAAGGTCGGATTATGTTCAGTATGAATATTCGGATTCGGCTGAGCTGATCTCCACGAGATCGGATATTTACGGCATGCCTGAGACCGGCAGGTTCCTCGATAACGAGGTTGCCGGAAACAAGCCGGTTGAAAGTGATGTTAAGCTTTTCAGTATTAATGTGAATGTCAGCGAGGCGGTGCTCCTTGACAAGAAGCAGGCGATAGAGCAGACCAAGAAGCAGCATGAGGCTGCTGTTGCTGATGAAAATAAGCGCCTCGAAGAGCTTAATGAAGCGATAGAAAATGTCGGTAAGGAAGAGGCACCGGCAGCAACGGATACTGATGCGGTGCGCGACAGCCTGTACAAGAAGGAAAAGCTTCAGTTGGAGAAAGAGCTTCTTCTTCTGGAGATGGAGCAGGAGCAGGATGCTTACGACAGTAATATCGATGCAATGTATGAGGAATACAATAAGCTCCGCAACATAGCGGATAATGACGGCGTTGTTTCGGTTTATTCAAAGAGAGCGGGAATAGTACGCTACTTTGACAACGATTATTACGGCTATTATTACTATAATTCCAACGAGCTGCAGAAGGGCACGCCGCTTATGGCTATCGAATACGGCGAAGCGGATAAGATCCTGGTGAAGACCATCAGAAATACAAGCAGCAGCGACAACGAGGATTATACCAAGAGACGTACTGTCGCAAGACCGGGCACGAAGCTCTATATCACAAGCGGCGGCAAGGAGCTGACCGGCGAATGTATCGGAAATATCGGCGATAACGCTGACAGCAAGGTGTATTACATCGAGGAGAGAGATGGACACATCTACATAACCTCATGCCCTGAAAGTATCTATCATGATATCGGAACGGGTTATTTCGCACGCATAGATAATGCTGATATGACTGAGCTCGGCAAGGCTACCAGCATCAGATTCGAGACGGTTTCCATGAAGGATGCTATAGTTATTCCGAAGGACTGCGTTTACACAGAGAAGGCGTCATCCGGAACAGTCTATTATGTCTGGGTCAAGGAGGGCGACGACCTTACAAAACGTTTCATAGATTACATACCTGACTATTCGTCAAATGACAGTGCACTGGTACTTGGCGGCCTGTCTGAGGGCGAGGTTATAGTTAAAGAGGAAAAGGAGGCAGGGAAATAATGCTGAAGTTTATATTTCGAAAACTCCTTTCCAATAAAGGGCTGAATATGGCTCTTATCACAGGAACCATCTTCTGGATAGCTGTATTTACCATGCTTCCGGTGTTCTCGAACGGTTCTGTGAATCAGGTGCTGACAACAGGCTTTTCTGAATACGCGAAGGATAATAATGAATATCCAGCCGTTATCGACAGAAGCGGTACCATATCCACTCAGAAGGCTAATAATATCGCGGACATCATGAATTCCGTAAATGCCAAGGAGGATGAGTGGCTTGATGCTCTCGGACTGAACGAGGTTGCAAGGCAGCATCTTCTTCGTTCGGAGATCGGACTCGGAAGAACCTACTATGGCGGAAGAAATAAGCGAGTTGAGATAGCATATGTGCCGGATTTCGACAATGTGCTGGAGGTTGTGGATAATGGTGAGCCGGCCTTTGATACAGGCAATGATGCTTATCCGATTTATATAAGTGAGTATGCTATGGATACCCTCTCTTTTGTTTCGGGAGAGGAAATATACTTTGACGAGGTTACCGACGAGAACGGACAGAAGCTCCACCTGAGGGTCGCAGGCATCATCAGGGAGAAGGAAGGCTCAGAACTCTTCTGGTACCACAGACTTGCCGATTACAAGATCGCGGCATTTACCGACGAGGAGAGCTTTAATGAGATAATCTCAAGGTTCGGACTTGAAGAGATCATGCTCGAAAACTGCGTGAGCATCGATTACCGCGATATCCGCTTCGATAATGCGGACGATGTTACGGCTGCGATCGAGGATATAGCTAAGAAGGACAAGAACGTAAGCTACAACTTTAAGGATATACTGAATGATTATAAGCAGCAGAAGAGCTCGATCAGAGGCATCATGCTTGCAGCGGCACTTCCGCTTTTCGCACTGCTCATAACCTTCATACTTATGGTTTCAAGCAGTATCACCGAGAATGAACGAGGCGAGATGGCTGTACTCCGAAGCAGGGGTATCAAGAGGCGTGAGATCATCATGCTGTATTTTATAAGATCCTTCATCATTGCGCTGATCGCACTTGCTCCGGGAATCGCGCTTGGAAGTCTCTTCGTGTGGATAGGAAAGCAGACAAACGGCTTCCTCATCTTCCAGGCGAAGGATGCGTCGGATTATTATCTGAATCCAAGCAGCATCATGATCTCTGTGATCGGTATGCTGACAGCGGTAATACTTATCACTCTGCCGGTTATAGGACTCTCGAAGAAGACTATCATCGACAACAAAAACGAATCAATGAGTTCGGCTAAGAAGCCGCTCTGGAAGAAAATATATCTTGATGTGATCCTTACACTGATCTCGCTTTATCTGCTCCATAATTACAAAGAGCAGAGTGGACTTTTATCTGAGAAGATGGTGAACGGTGAGAGCATCGATCCGCTCATCATGCTGGGATCATCTGTATTTATCATAGGTATCGGACTTCTACTTCTCAGACTTATCGACCTTCTGGTAAGGTTCATATTCTTCCTGGGAAGAAAACACTGGGGCGCTGCATCCTTTGCGGGCTTCCTGCAGATCATCAAAAGCTCAGGACGTCAGGGCATCATAAGTGTATTTATGGTTCTGACTCTGGCGATGGGTATCTTCGATGCCAGCCTTGCAAGGACAGTAAACGAAAATAATGCTGAGCGTATCAGGTACGACGTCGGTTCGGACGTAAGGATGACCGGCAAGTGGGTCAGAAGGATGCGTTTCAGCAAGGACGCTGAGCCGGTTTACTATTACGAGGAGCCGGATTATGCGGATTACAGACAGCTCTACGACGACGGTATTCTGTCAAATATCACCAGAGTTATCTACGACGAGAGCGCCGAGGTTGAGACTAAGAACAACAAGAAGCTGAATGCCAATTTGATGGCCATAAATACGACCGAATTCGGACGGACGGCTTCACTTAAATCGGGGCTCAACGACAGTCACTGGTATAATGCGCTCAACTCCATCGCGGAGTCGGCAGAGGGCATCATCATATCTTCAAACCTGGCTGACGAGTTGAAGCTCAAGGTGGGCGACAAGATCAAAGTCACAAGATATGATATCGATGTAAATAAGACCGCGACCGGAACGGTGAACGGCACCATCATGTATATCGTCGATGCATGGCCGGGCTTTGAAAAATACAGCTATGTGAAGGACGAAGAGGGCAAGCTCAAGCTTAATGAGAATTACCTGGTTGTAATGAACTACGCGAAGGCTGACAGCAGCTACCGTATCACAACCTATGATGTCTGGGGCAGGCTGGCCGACGGCGTGAGTGCTGAGGATTTTGAAGCTGAGATAGAGAAGAGAAACCTCGAACTTACAAAGTACGAGATACTTCCGCAGCTGATCAGCGAAATGCGTGATTCTGCGATAATACAGATAACAAACGGACTCTTCAGTATACATTTTATTATTTCGATAATCATCTGTATCCTGGGATTCCTGATCTACTGGATAACAAATGTAAGAAAACGTGCACTGCAGTTCGGTATTTACCGCGCCATGGGTCTTCGAATGAAGGAAATAGTGAAGATGCTCGTCATGGAGCACTTCTTCAGTTCCTTCCTCGCAATTGCTGCAGGTGCAGGCGCCGGCGTGCTTTCGTCTATGCTTTACGATAAGGTGATCGCGATCATCTATCTGCCGAAGAAGCATAACATCCCGATCGATATAAGCGTTCCGCTTTCGGATATCCTGAAGCCGGTGCTTATCATTACGGCGGCACTTTTCGTTGCATTTATCATAATCAGCCGCATCATCAAGGGCATGAAGATTTCAGAGACCTTGAAGATGGGAGAGGATTCGTAGTATGGAAAGTATCATCACAGGAAAAAATATTTATAAATACTTCTTCAAGGGGCAGCCGCAGGAGTTTGCTGCCCTGAAGGGCGTGAATATAGAAATCCCGAAGGGCGCGCTGACTATCATCAAGGGTCGAAGCGGAAGCGGTAAGACAACACTGCTAAATATGCTGAGTGCACTTGACAATCCGGACGAAGGCGAGATCATCCTCGGTGGCGACGAGATAACGAAGATGTCCGACAGCGAAAGAGATATGGTCAGAAGAAAGAAGATAGGCTTTGTATTTCAGTCGGTTGCGCTGCTTCCGGTCATGAGTGCCTACGAAAACATTGATTTCGGGCTCAGGATCGCCGGCGTGAAGAAGGACAGGGATGCGAGGATCATGGAGGTGCTCGGACTTGTGGGACTTGCGGAGCGTGCAAAGCATATGCCGACAGAGCTTTCCGGAGGTGAGAAGCAGAGGATTGCGATTGCCAGAGCGATAGCCGCGAAGCCGCTTATCATATTTGCGGATGAGCCGACCGGAGCCCTCGATACCGCAACGGGCATCAGAATCGTTACGCTCTTCAAGAATATCATCGAGAAAGAGGGCATAACTATCGTGATGACTACGCACGACCCGGGGCTGATGCAGATGGGCGATATAACCTATGAGATGTCAGATGGAGTTATCAATTGACTTTGATTATTATCATGCCGTACGGATCATTGAGTGCGTGGTTCGCTGACGTGCGAGCGATTTTTTAAAACAATATACGGATCCTTCAGATTTTGCTAAAAATCTCCGCAAAATTCCGCAACGGTAAACTGTTTATATCACTATACCTTATAGTTGCTCCAGTTTTGACTCCGATTTTTGCAAAATTACGAAGTCTCCGTATTTGTTTTCACAAAAATCGCGCAATGCCAGCTCACCATCACACATCAATGATCCTGTATGTGAAAAGAAGATATATATATTAACAGGTGGAAATTATGGGAATATTCAAAAAGAATAATAATAATGACGTAATTGATAACGCTTTAGAAGATAGTTTGGAAGTGGGCGAGGAAGTCGGCACGGAAGAGAGTGTACAGGCTGAAGAAAGTGGACAGGCAGAAGAGAATGTCGAGCCGCCGCTCATAGAGTGTGATGGGCTTGTTAAGCTGTATAAGACCGATGAGGTGGAGGTATTTGCGCTTCAGGGCCTTGACCTCGTGATAAATAAGGGCGAGCTGATGGCGGTCATCGGTAAGTCGGGCAGCGGTAAGTCGACGCTTCTCAATATAATCGGTGCGCTTGAGCATCCATCTGCAGGGCGTATACTCATCAAGGGCAAGGATATAAGCAAGATGTCCGAGGATGAGCTGGTCGAGCTGAGACGCCACACCATAGGCTTTGTATGGCAGAGGGCTTCGCAGAACCTCTTCCCTTACATGACGGCAAGGGAGAATATCGAGGCGCAGCTGTATTTTGAAAAATCAACTGCTGCGGAGAGAAGAGAGAAGGCCATGAAGCTTCTTGAGGAAGTCGGACTTGCGGAGAAGGCGGATTCCTATCCGTACCAGATGTCCGGTGGTGAGCAGCAGAGAGTTGCGATCGCGGTTTCGCTGGTTAAGGATCCGGAGATACTTCTTGCGGATGAGCCGACGGGAGCCGTTGATTCGAAAACCTCCGACAGGATACAGGCTCTGTTCAGACGTATCAACGAGGAAAGAGGCATAACTGTAATCATAGTTACGCATGATATAAGCCTTGCAAATAAGGTTAACCGAGTTGTCATGATCTCGGACGGCAAGGTTAGTACCGAGAAGGTCATCAAGGAGCAGTACAGACGACAGATAGACGAGATTGGCGAAGAGGGCGGCTTTGCGGAGGATACACACGAGGAGTTTACGGTGCTCGATAAGGCCGGAAGACTTAAGCTGACAGACGAGATGAGGGCGGATGCCGGAATCAAAGGAAACCGCGTAAGGCTGGCTGTTGAGGATGGAAAGATTGTAATCAGCAGTATAGATGACAATGAAGGATAATGAAAAACTGCTGATTGAAAATGTATTTTCACTGTAGTATAATTAGTTAGCTATATAATCAGTGAAAGGGAAGGTATTTTTCGTATGCTTTTGATGAGTGACATTACGAAGATAACTATTATTTTTGCGGCCATACTTGCCGTGCTGATGCTTGTACTTATCATCGTGACAGTCAAGGTGCTTAAGAGTGGTAAGGATACTGAGGAAGAGGACAAGGAAGATGTTCAGGATACTGTGCAGAAGGCTTTGTCTGACGATGAGTATGAAGAGCAGGATGATGACGAAGACGAGGATGAGGAACCTGAAGTAAACGAAGCCGGAACGGCTGATGCAGAGGCAGAGGTTGAAGAGCCGGCTGAAGAAGCAGAAGGGGACAACGAGGATTCGGACGAGGATGAAGATCTTAACAACGATCCGACAGACGATATTTCGGAAATACAGGCGAAGCTGCACAAGGTTGCTCCGGAGTATACTACTGAAGAAACAGTCGTCATGGACGATATGGTTGACGAAGTAAATGACCGTGAGGCGCTTATAGATTCAGAGTTTGCTGACAGTGCATTTGCACCTCAGAGCGTTGCTGATAAGCTTGCAGCTACGGTTGCAAAGGCTGATCTTGAGAAGAAGGCTGAGTATGAGGCACGCAAGGCTAAGCTGAGAGCTGCAAAGGCAGCAGCAGAAGGTTCGGTTGTTAAGTCGGCAGCACCTGCACCGGCAATTGAGGATGTTATCCTTCCGAAGGCAGAGACTGAGGAAGATGACGTTTTAACAGCGGCAACACAGAGAGTAGAGATAGATGAGGAGGCTGTGGCAGAAGCTCCGGCTTCAGCAGCAGAAGCAGTTGCTCCGGCAGGGGAGACAGAGGCTTCATACGAGGCAGAGGTTCCTGCAGAAGAGGACAGCGCATTCAGCGACAGTGCCTTCGGAGACAGTGCATTTGAAGACAGTGCATTTGGCGAACAGCCTGAGGCGGTTGAGGAGCATATCCATCCACTTCCTGAGACAAGCCAGACAATTCCGGTCAATCCGGTTAATGCGGTTAATATCGCAACAGTCAATTCCGTTGATATGATCAATACGACAAATGAGTCGGCAGGTATCAGCGATATGAACCAGGTTAAGAACTTCCTTGAGGAGAATCCTGTACCTAAGAAAAAGAAGAGAAAGATCAAGAAGAAGGAGCAGGAGTTCATCAAGAAGTTCGGTGATCTTGAGCCGCACTTCAAGAACGGAAGCTGCTACTGGTATAACAATCAGGACATCGAGAACCTGACCAAGAAGGAAGACATGTATTTCTACTGTCACTACTTCAACAATGCTGCAGATGCGGTTATGCCTCTTATTGTAGAGATGTATGACTGTGCATTTGTAAGGACTGAGGAGATTCAGTACATCGCTTACGGTGTAAGGTTCAAGTCAATGAACTTCCGCCAGATCATCAATACCAAGGAACATATCGAGTTCGATATGGCAGATGCTACAAAGCAGCCAAACGAGAACGATAAGATGCTGATCTTCGATAAGTGGTGCGGTTACGTTGATAAGTTCATGGAGATAATCGTTTTCAACGCTCCTGAAGAGGTTCGTAACGAGATCATCGAGATGATGTACGAGTACGGAAGAAATGATGTGGATATACTCATGAATTCACCGGAGTAGGCTTAGAATTCTCTTGACAATTCACATTAGTATGCTACAATGTGAATGCTTTAAAACAAATATCGAAAGACGTTGAAGGTGCACAAAGGAACTGCACTGCATAAAGAGAGACGGGGTCACCGGCTGAAAGCCCTGTTATGACAAGACAGTTCTCATATTCACACCGGAGTCGCAATTCTGAAAGGCTTTTTAAGCTGTGTAGGGACTGCCGTGATACGCGTTAAGTATTTAAGAGCCGTTTGAAGGGCGTGAGGCCTGAATAGCGGAATGCGGGTGGTACCGCGGAAAACAAGTAATTCCGTCCCGGAGAGTTGAAAGACTCTTCGGGACTTTCGTTATGTAAACAATAGTTCATTATCATAGGAGGAAAAAAGATGAGCTTGGAACTTGGAAATATCAGAGATGAAGCAGTAAAACTTATTGAAGGATCGGATTCGCCTGAGAAACTCGATGAGATCAAGGTAACCTTCCTTGGCAAGAAGGGAAGACTTACCGAGATACTTAAGAGTATGAAGGATCTTCCTGCAGAGGAGAGACCAAAGGTTGGCCAGAAGGTTAACGAGGTAAGAGCACTTCTCGAGGCAAAGCTTGAGGAGAAGAAGAAGGAGATGAATCACTTCCTCCTTCAGGAAAAGATGAAGAGAGAGACCATCGACGTTACTCTTCCGGGAAAGAGACAGATGAGAGGCCACAGACATCCTAATCAGATCGCTCTTGAGGATCTTGAGAAGGTATTTATCGGTATGGGCTATCAGGTTGTTGAAGGACCTGAGGTTGAATACGACAGATACAACTTTGAGCTTCTGAATATCCCTGCAAACCACCCTGCAAAGGATGAGCAGGATACATTCTATATCACAAAGGATATTCTCCTCAGGACCCAGACATCTTCGGTTCAGGCGAGAATCATGGAGAAGGGCGAGCTTCCTATAAAGATCATTTCACCGGGACGCGTTTTCCGCTCTGATGAGGTTGACGCTACACATTCACCTTCCTTCCATCAGGTAGAGGGACTTGTTGTTGGTAAGGGCATCACAATGGCTGACCTTAAGGGAACTCTTGATCAGTTCGCTAAGAGCTTCTTCGGACCGGATACCAAGACTAAGCTCCGTCCTCATCATTTCCCATTCACCGAGCCATCGGCAGAGGTTGATGTAACCTGCTTTAAGTGCCACGGTAAGGGATGTAATGTCTGCAAGGGTTCAGGCTGGATTGAAATACTTGGCTGCGGAATGGTTCATCCACACGTTCTTGAGATGTGCGGCATCGACCCTGAAGTTTATTCAGGCTTTGCCTTCGGTATCGGACTCGAGAGAGTTGCACTTCTTAAGTATGAGATAGATGATATGAGACTTCTTTACGAGAACGACGTAAGATTCCTGAACCAGTTCTAATCGATCGAAAAACAGAAGATGGTCACGAATGGTAAGTGGTAAGAGTCATCGTGATCACAGTATTTCGAATATGGAATTTGTTGATAATAGATGAGAATAGGAGAAATAAAATGAATACACCGATTTCATGGATAAAAGCATATGTTCCTGATCTGGACGTTCCTGTTCAGGAATTCGTAGATAAGATAACACTCTCAGGTTCACATGTTGAGAATTACAAGGAATATGACAAGAACCTTGAGAAGATCGTAGTTGGTAAGGTTCTTTCCGTTGAGAGACATCCTGACGCTGACAAGCTTGTAGTATGCAAGGTTGACGTAGGAGAAGAGGAACCTATCCAGATCGTTACAGGCGCACCAAATGTATTTGAGGGTGCACTTGTTCCTACAGTACTTGACGGCGGACGTGTTGCAGGCGGCCACGATGGCGGCGAGCTTCCTAAGGACGGCATCAAGATCAAGAAGGGTAAGCTCCGCGGAGTTGAATCCTTCGGTATGATGTGCGCTATCGAGGAGCTTGGTTCATCAAGAGAGATGTACCCTGAAGCACCTGAAGACGGCATCTACATCTTCAGCGAGGACAGTGGCGTTAAGCCGGGCGATGATGCTGTTGAGGCACTTGGCCTTCACGACGCAAATGTAGAATACGAGATCACTTCAAACAGAGTTGACTGCTTCTCAATCCTCGGTATGGCAAGAGAGGCTGCAGCTACATTTGACCTGCCTTTCCATCCACCTGTTGTTACAGTTAAGGAGGAGAGCAGCGAGAAGACAAGCGATTACATAGACGTTGAAATCAAGGATGCAGACCTTTGCAAGAGATACATCGGACGTGTTGTAAAGAACGTAAAGATCGGTCCTTCGCCAAAGTGGATGCAGCAGAGACTTCGTGCACAGGGCATCCGTTCAATAAATAATATCGTTGATATCACAAATTACATCATGGAAGAATATGGCCAGCCAATGCATGCCTTCGACCTTGATACAATAGCAGGAAATAAGATCATCGTAAGACGCGCTAAGGATGGCGAGAAGTTCACAACTCTTGATGGTCAGGAGAGAGAGCTTGACAACGACGTTCTTATGATCTGTGACGCTGAGAAGGAAGTTGCCATCGCAGGTATCATGGGCGGTGAGAACTCAATGGTTACAGAAAATATGACTACACTTCTCTTCGAGGCAGCTACCTTCGACGGAACAAATATCAGACTTTCTTCAAAGAGAGTTGGTCTTCGTACAGAGGCTTCAAGCACCTTCGAGAAGGGACTTGATCCAAACCTTGCAGAGATCGCTATTAACAGAGCCTGCCAGCTTATCGAGGAGATGGGCTGCGGCGAGGTGCTTCAGGGGATGGTTGATGTATATCCAAATCCTGTTGAGCCATGGACACTTCCATTTGAGCCTGAGAAGATGAATGCGCTCCTCGGAACAGATATTCCTGAGGCAGATATGCTTCACAGCTTTGACAAGCTCGGACTTACATATAATGAAGCTGACAGAACACTCACAATTCCTACCTACAGACAGGATCTCCACTGCATGGCTGATCTTGCTGAGGAGGCTGCAAGACTTTATGGATATGATAATATCCCTACAACACTTCCAAGCACAAACGGTGGTATCGGTGGTCTCACCTTTGATCAGGAGATCACAGCTATGGCAAGAGATATCGCTGAGGCAAATGGTTTCTCAGGCGGTATGACATATTCTTTCGAGAGCCCGAAGGTATTTGACAAACTTCTTATTCCTGAGGATTCTGAGTACAGAAAGGCTGTTAAGATAAGCAATCCTCTCGGCGAGGACTTCAGTATCATGCGTACGGTTTCTCTTAACGGTATGCTTACATCACTTGCAACAAACTACAACAGAAGAAATAAGAACGTCAGACTTTACGAGCTCGGAAATATCTATGTTCCAAAGGCTCTTCCTCTTACAGAACTTCCTACAGAGAGAATGGTCATGACACTCGGTATGTACGGAGAGGGCGATTTCTTCACACTTAAGGGTGTTGTAGAGGAGCTTGCTGATAAGCTCGGCTTCCTTGAGGCTATTGATTTTGAGCCTGTAAGCAGCTATCCATTCCTTCATCCGGGACGTCAGGCCGAGATCGTTAAGGGCGACATTAAGCTCGGGTTTATCGGCCAGGTTCATCCTGAAGCAGTTTATAATTATGATATGAAGGGCGACACCTACGTTGCTGTCCTTTACATGGATGTAATAACAATGCTTGCTGATTTCGATATCAAATACAGCGGAATCGCTAAGTTCCCTGGCAGCAGCCGTGATCTTGCACTTGTATGTGACAAGACTGAGTTCGTCGGCAGGATCGAGAAGATCATCAAGAAGAATGGCGGCAAGATTCTCGAGCACGTATCCCTCTTCGATGTTTACGAAGGAGATCAGGTTCCTGAAGGCAAGAAGTCAGTTGCATTCTCACTCCACTTTAGAGCCCTCGACCGCACCCTCTCCGACGAAGAAGTCAACGCATCTGTTGATAAGATTCTCAGAGAGCTGGGCAAGGTTGGAATCGAACTCAGATCTTGATATTGATAATTATTGTTTGAAATGAGTTTCCATGGACATGTGTTCCAGCGATGGGACATCCACAGCGTTGGTACTTAATGAGTAGGTACGGAGTGCCTACGAATTTAGTACCACTACGCGAGGACTAAGTGCCAACGGTCCCTGAGCGGAATACATGGCATGGAAACGGACTACGGAGAGAATCATGAATGTTTCTGACTTCAACTACGAGCTCCCTGAGGAGCTTATCGCACAGGATCCGCTTCTTAAGCGCAGCGACTCCCGCCTCATGGTAGTCCACAGATCCACCGGCGAAATAGAGCATAAGCACTTCAGCGATGTCATCGAATATCTGAATCCCGGCGACTGCCTCGTTATCAACGAGACCAAGGTTATCCCTGCACGCCTTATGGGCGTGAAGGAGGAGACCGGCGCCGTGATAGAAGTGCTTCTTCTGAAAAATAAAGGAAATAATATCTGGGAAACCCTTGTCAAACCGGGCAAGAAGATGAAACCGGGCGCAGTTGTATCCTTTGGCGACGGTATACTTAAGGGCGAGGTATTAGAGGTTGTTGAGGATGGTAACCGCCTCATAAAGTTCTCCTACGATGGTATCTGGGAGGAAATACTGGACAGCCTCGGAGAGATGCCGCTGCCGCCTTATATCACACATAAGCTTGAGGATAAGAACCGTTACCAGACTGTTTATGCTAAGAACAGTGGATCTGCAGCGGCTCCGACAGCAGGACTGCATTTTACAGACGAACTGCTCAAGGCTATAGAGGATAAGGGCGTAAAGATAGCAAGACTGACTCTGCATGTAGGACTCGGAACCTTCAGACCGGTTAAGGTGGACAAGATAGAAGAGCATCATATGCACAGTGAGTTCTATATGATAAGCGAGGAATGCGCCGAGACGGTCAATGAGACCAGGAAAAACGGCGGACGCATCATTGCAGTCGGAACCACAAGTACACGTACACTTGAGTCTGCTGCTGATGATAACGGTTTCCTCAAGGCCTGCAGCGGCTGGACGGATATATTTATCTATCCGGGCTACCGCTTTAAATGTGTAGATTCTTTAATTACTAACTTCCATTTACCGGAATCAACGCTTATAATGTTGGTGTCAGCATTTTATGATAGAGAAAAGGTGCTGGAAGCATATAAAGAAGCAGTGAGAGAACGTTATAGGTTCTTCTCATTCGGAGACGCTTCAATGTTTATTTAGGTAGGCGATATTATGAAGGGGTTAAAGGAGACATTTATACTGATAAAGTTCAATGCTTTATCTATATTTATGTACGAGCTGATTATGAGGATCATCTCATATTCAGTACTGATCCCTGCGCTTTATACCCTCGTAAACTTTTCTGTAAAGTTCTCCGGAGTAAAATACCTCTACAAATCAAATCTTAGTAAATTTTTTCACAGCCCCATGACTTATATCTTCTTCGGACTGATCATCCTTATTTATGCGTTTGCGTTGGTTCTGAACATTGTCGGAGTCATCATCGCGATCGATGCATCAAGAAGGAAGGAGAGAATAAGTTCAGTGGAGCTGTTTTTTCGCAGCCTGATCAGGACCAGTGCGCTTCTCAGACCGAGAAACTTTCCGGTACTTATCGCGGCTGTATTTCTCCTTCCGATAAGCAGCATAGCTTTTATGTCGCTTTCACTTCTGAATGTCCAGATTCCAAGCTATATAGTTGTATATTTCATGAAGAAAAAGGTGATGATGAACGTCATAATGATAGTTTATGCATCCCTGAGCCTTCTGTCCTTCGGCCTTATTTATATCCTCCACAGCTACGCGCTGGGGAAGAAGAGGTTTAAGAAGGCGGCAGTTGACAGCCTGAGACTGCTCCGTGTCGGCGGAATAAAGAAGGTTATCGGAATACTTATATTTAACCTGCTCGTCGTACTGTTGATATTCTTCCTTAGCGGCTCGCTTTCAGAGCTCAGCTACAGATTCCTGAAGGTGACAAGCGACAAGAAGTCGGTTAATTATCTTCTTTATCTCGCGACTGTGAACGTAAATAAGCTGCTGTATATTCCGATGGCGCTCTTTACCTTCCCGATGATCTTCGGCTATATAAGTGTCAAATACTATCAGGTTACTGAGGAGCATCCACATGTTCTTACTCCGCCTGAGAAGAAACACAGGATCATTCATAAGCTGAATGAGAAGGATGAGGCCTGGAGAGAGAAGAGGATCGCCAGAAGGCATAGAAGAAGAGAAAAGAGCTTTAGAAATGATCCTGAGAAGAACAGGCTTTACAGGCGAGCAGTGCTCACCATGGTTATGCTGATCTTCCTCGTGCTGGATGCGGCTTATTATATCCTCGTCCGCGTAAATATAGTATCCCTTAACGCGGCTCACCTCAGAACTGCTGTTGTGACCGCCCACAGAGGCGATTCAAAGCACGCACCGGAAAATACGCTTGCAGCCTTTGATCTTGCCATAAAGAACGGCGCGGATGTTATCGAACTGGATGTCCGTGAGACGAAGGACGGTAAGATAATTGTTACACATGATAAAAATCTGAAGAGAACTACAGGGATAGATGCCTACGTTGAGGATCTTACCTATGGTGAGATAAGGCAGTTCGATGCCGGAAGCTGGTTCTCCGAAGAATATAAGGGCGAGCAGATACCGACTCTCCGTGAGGCCATAGAGCTTATAAAGGGCAGGGCAAAGCTCAATATTGAGCTTAAGCCGGATGTTCAGAATAAACATCTTGAGGAGAGCGTTGCCGAACTGATAGAGGAATACGACCTCTATAAGAAGTGCGTCGTAACCTCCCTCAATTATAAGTCGATCAAGAAGATCAAGGAGATAGACAGCAGGATAGAGACTGTCTATGTTATGTCTGCCGCTGGCGGCAACTACTACGATCTGAAATACGCCGATAATTACAGTATCAACTATCGTTTCATAGATGATCAGGTCATGAGAAACTGCAAACAGCGTGGCAAGGAGGTTTATGCCTGGACAGTCAACAGCTCTGAGGAGCTCGAGAGTGTTATGATGGTTGGTGTCGACAACGTGATCACGGACGATCCCGGATTTGTTAAGGATTCGATGTATGAGTCCTACAACAACGGTTTGTTCTCGTATCTTGTCGCGCGACTTGCATTCAAATAATACAAGCTGGGCAGGCGTTAGTCAGATGCGAGGCGTATATTGTTTTATATTTGGCCATATGATATTATACATAGTATGAAAAGAAATTTTGATTTGGCAAAAAAGAATAGTGCGCGAGCAAGCAGAAAACTCCGCGGTCGTTATACTGCGGCAGCTGTATTTCTGATACTTGTGATGTCTGCAGCCGGTTGTTCGAAGACCTCAAACGAGAAGGAAACGACTACGGAAGTGGCGGCCAGCAGTGAGGCGGAAAGCATTCCGGATACAGAGGAGCAGCAGACTCCTCCTGACAGCTCGGTTCTGAAGGACAATGAGGCCGGTACCAAGGTCGACAGCGAGGGTTTTACCATCCTTGATGATTACGTCATCGTGAAGGGCGACAACGTAAATGTCAGAGTGAAGCCTAACACGGAAGCTGATATTTATCTTGTGCTGCAGAGCGGCGTTGATCTTCACAGAACAGGCGAGAAGGATGGTTGGACCAGAGTTAAGCTCAACGGAAGCAGCTTTTACGTGTCTTCGAATTATGTGGAAGTGACCGAGATCAACTGGAAGCAGAATGAGAAGAGGAGCGAGAATTCTAAGGTTATATTTATCGATCCTTCCAAGCAGATAACCGCAGATACTGAGACTGAGCAGATGGCTCCGGGTTCATCGACGACCAAGGCGAGGATGTCTGCCGCAAATATTGGCGTGAGCACCGGAAACTTCGAATATGATATTACTCTCAGTCTGGCACAGAAGCTGAAGGCTATCCTTGAGACGAGAGGCTATACGGTCAAGCTTTCAAGGGATACCTCAAGTGTATCGATCAGTAACAGAGAGAGGGCACTGCTTGCGGATGCGGAGTTGGCTGATGTTTATCTTAAGCTGCAGGCAGGTTCGGCGTCGGAGGACGTTAAGGGGCTGATGGGCTTTATCGTTACTGCAAATAATGATAATAACGGCGACGATTATAATAGAAGCTACGAGCTTTGCAAGAAGGTTCTCGACGGCGCGGCGACAGAAACAGGAACCGGTAAGCGCGGAATAGTTGAGACCGACAAGCTGACAACGCTTAATTATTGCAATATGCCTTCGGCAGTTATAAATGTAGGCTTTCTTTCAAATAAGGAGGACGACATCAGACTTTCGAAGGAAGAATATATCGGAAAGCTGGCAGAAGGTATCGCAAACGGAATCGATGAGTATTACGGTACTGTAAGGACATTGGAGGATAATACCACAAATCAGCAGGAGACTGCTACGGAGCAGAGCAACACTGATGATTCGCAGGATGATGCAGGAAATCAAGATAGTTCTAATGATTCTAATGATTCGCAGGGTGATTCTGAAAGTTCACAGGATGATTCCAGCGGTCAGGATGGTTCTGACGGATCACAGGACGATGCGAATGGTCAGGGTGATTCTGATGAAACACAGAACGATGCGAGTGATCAGGGTGAAACTGACGGATCACAGGATGATATGAGTGATCAGGAATAATAGTGTAATTGTAGGGGTGACAGGTATGAGAGAGTATTTGATCATGACGGATGGCGCAGCAGACATTCCGGCCGAGAAGATGGATGATAAAGGGCTGATCGTCATACCGATGATATTTAATATAAAAGATATTGCTTATGAGCATTTCCAGGATTTCAGAGATATGGGCTCTGATGAATTCTATTCAGGAATGAAGAGAGGCGGACTACCGACGACAGAACCGCTTACGAAGTCAAAATACGTCGAAGAGTTTGAGAAGGTCGTAAAGGGCGGAAAGGATATTATTTATATATGTGTTTCCGGAGGGCTTTCTGAAAGCTTTAAAGCGGCTGAGGAGGCTGCAGAGGAGCTTAAGAAGAAATATCCTGAGGCAAGTATCAGCGTGATCGACAGTAAGAATATTTCGGTTGGCGAGGGGCTTCTCGTGCTTGAGGCTCTTAGGATCAAATACGCCGGAATAGTTCATGAGGGCGCGGTAAAGCATCTCGAGATCGTTAAGGAGAAGATCAAGACTCTGTTTTTCGTGGATGATATAATGCATTTGAAGAGAAGAGCGCTGATACCGAAGAATGAGCCTTCACCGGTTGCGGCGCTTAAGGTCAGAACGGTCTACTCGCTTGATGAGGGCGGTAAGATCAGCTTAAGGACCAAGGTGAGAGGCAATCAGAATGCCATAGACTATGTTTCAAATGTAATAAAAAAGGAACATGAGGATAAGAGACTGATAAGTATCTCTCACGCAGCGGCTCCTGACAGAGGCTTTAAGCTTCAGGACGTACTGAACGAGAAGTGTCCGGATTCAGAAGTGCTTGTGACTATGCTGGGACTTATTACGGGAACCTTTACCGGTCCGGCGACAGTTGTGGCAGCTTATCATTCTAAATAAACACATTTTGGCGCATCCTGCGGGATGCGCTTTTTATGTGCACGCCTGCCGATAGGAAGATGTTGCCTGTCGGAAATAGATGTATCTATATTTAGGACAAAACGCATGAAAACGCCTCAATATATTGTTAATTGTTAACGACTTGACAAGATTGTAACATGATGCTAAAATCATTTGTAACATAAATGTAACAAATTGACATAATATGCAATTATTATGTAAACAAATATGAGTAGACGAAATAAATATAAACTTGAGAAAATTAAATATAATCTAAGAAAGAACGTATTTAGCATGAAGTTCCCTGTAAGGAATCTGCTTGTTATGATGATAGCCTTCGCTGTTGTTTGTATGTCGGTTATGGCTGTCGGTTCGCTCAGAAATGCTAAGAACGGTGACAAGATGAACTCAGAACAGGCTGCAGGTGCTGCAGTTACTGCAGGATCCACAGAGGCTCCTGTTAAGAGTGAAGCAAAGAAGAGTGAGGTATCTGTTCAGAAGGGCAGATCGAATGTTGAAGCTGTTAAGGCAGATAAGGCTGTAAAGGTTAATAAGTCAGCTGTTGATCATAATACCGTGTCAGAGTCCAAGTATGATATGACAGGTAAGTTCATTGTAACTGCTGATGAGCTTAATATCAGAGCAACAGGCGATGCTGAGGCAGAGGTTATCGGTACTTTATACAAGGACTACGTTGGTGAGGTCGTTAAGGCTGACGGCGAATGGATCGAGATAAAGTCCGGTGATATTTCGGGATTTGTTAAGGCAGAATACATCCTTACAGATGATAAGGCTTCAGAGTATATCACATCTATCGGTGGACTTGAGAAGGCTAACTATGCTGTAGCAGCAGCTAAGGATGTTGAGACAGATGATCAGGATGAGACTACAGAAGAGAATCAGACTGATGATACAGATACTGACAGCGATGATGACGATGATACAGAGACTCCTTCTGAAGAAGATACAGAAGAGGTGACTGAGGAGCAGACTACAGAGGCTGAGGAGACAACAACCGAGGAAGTTACTGAAGAGCCAACTACTGAGACTGAGGAAGTAACAGAAGAGGTTACAACAGAGGAGCCAACAACAGAGGCTGCTACAGAAGCACATGAGCAGTATTCCGGAGATACCGGAGTTCATGCGGCAGGCGGTTTCTCAGCAGAGGAAGTTAGACTTCTTGCAGCTATCGTTTATGCTGAGTCAGGTTCAGAGTCATATGAAGGACAGGTTGCAGTTGCAAATGTAGTCCTTAACAGACTTTACTCAGGCAGATGGGGCGGATCACTCAACGATGTTATCTATGCACCATATCAGTTTAGTGCAACAGATACATGGGCGTTCTCAGATGTATATTCAAACGGTGCGCCTGATACAACAATGTGTGCGGTATATGATGCATTGAACGGATATAACAATATCGGCGGTTATCTGAGCTTCAGACCAATCTGGTACCTGGATCCATCAGAACTTGATGATTGCATAGTTATCGGTAATCATGTATTTTTCTAGAAGTTGATAATGAATTATGAACGGTTTCGTGGCGTAATTGCTGCGGAACCGTTTTCTTTTATGTAGAAAACGAACTGTGAGACGAAGTCGCATCTACGCAGTAAGGTGATTATAAAAATACACATTGGTTTATTACTCGGTTTAATGATATTATAGTCTGTAGCAGAAGACAGTGATAATAATGGTGATGATATGAAAAAGCTATGTATCGGAATACTTGCGCACGTTGATGCCGGTAAGACGACTTTGACGGAGAGTATTCTTTATGATCTGGGTGCTATAAGGACCGCAGGCAGAGTTGATAAGGGTGATACCTTTCTTGATACGGAGGCTCTTGAGAAGAAGAGAGGCGTTACCATACTCGCCAAGCAGGCTATTTGCACGCTGGACAGTGAAAATAAAATGAATAAGAGCGGAGAGGCTGTCAGGATAACCATAATTGACACTCCGGGGCATGCTGACTTTATCGGGGAGACCGAAAGGGCACTCTCCGTGCTTGATGCTGCCATCCTGCTTGTGAGTGCATCTGACGGCGTTACCTCGAGCACAAAGCGTTTGGCAGGGATGCTCAGAAAATACAGGGTGCCTTATTATGTATTTGTAAATAAGATGGATATGAGCCTTCGGACCGAGCAGGAGCTTCTTGGTAATCTTCAGGAGAATCTCGGCGACGGTTTTATTAAATGCGAGGAGTTTGATGAGAGGATTGAGGAGATTGCGGCTCTTTCCGAGGAGACTATCGAGCACTACCTTAACGAGGGCAGTATCGGTAAGGAGGAAATATATGCGCTCTTTTCAAGTGGCAGGCTGCATCCGGTAGCTTTCGGTTCGGCTCTTAGAAATATAAACGTTGACGGACTTATAAGAATGATCACGGAGTATTCTCCGAAGCCTGAATATAAGGATAGCTTTTCGGCGAAAATATATAAGGTAGGCTTCGAGGACGGCCATAAGCTTTCCTATGCGAAGATCACAGGCGGAAGTATAGCCGTAAGAGAGGTTATTAATGACGAGAGGCTTGAAGGGCAGAAGGTGAGCCAGATCAGGCTGTACAGCGGCGTAAAATACGACAGTATAGAGAAGGCTGAGGCAGGTGATGCTGTTGTTCTGGTCGGCCTTCAGGATACTTATGCAGGAATGGGACTCGGTGAGGAGTTTGATGAAGATAAGCCTATATTTCAGCCGGTGCTTAGATATGATCTGGAATTGCCGCAGGACGTACCACTTAGGGTATTTCTGCCGAAGCTTCAGGAGATAGTGGCAGAGGATCCGCTTCTAAGCCTGGAGGTAGGAAATGATGACAGAGCCGGTATATCCGTTATGGGCGAGTTCCAGGCGGAAATACTTAGAGAAACGATAAAAGAGAGATATAACGTGGATATTAAGCTGGTGAAGGGCAGGTTCGTTCACAAAGAGACAATTCTGAGCCCTGTGATAGGCTATGGACACTTTGAACCCCTCAGGCATTATGCGGAGGTTCAGATACTTATTGAACCGCTTCCGAGGGGCACAGGGATCGAGGTGGCAAGTGATCTCTCCGTGAATGAGCTTGATATCAATTGGCAGAAGACCATCATCGCTACAATGACAGAGCATCTGCCGGCCGGCGTTCTGACCGGATCAAGGCTGACTGATATAAGACTTACACTTATAGCGGGCAAGTCGCATCTGAAGCATACAGACAGCAGGGATTTTTTCGAGGCTGTGAGACGTGCCATAAGGCAGGGGCTTATGAAGACAGAGTCGGTGCTGCTTGAGCCACAGTACAGCTTTACGATGCATCTCCCTGTAGAATGTGTGGGTCGTGCCATGACCGATATTTCCGAGATGGGAGGAAGCTGTAATGTGGAAGGTGAGGGCGTGCTCACGGGAAGCGCAGCTGCAAGATGTATCGCGGATTACCAGACCAAGCTTACCGAATACAGCTCAGGTGAAGGAACGATCGAGCTGCAGTTTGCAGGTTATACGGATATGCCGGAGGAAGCAGCGCAGGAGTTTATCACGGCACACGGCTATGATCCGGAGAGTGACAGGGATAATCCTTCCGGAAGTATATTCATTGATCATGGTGCAGGGTATTATGTGCCGTGGTTTGAATGTGAAGCACTGATGCATCTTCCGAATATTGAGGCAAACTATTTTGAAACAGAAAGCGAGTCCGATGATGAAAGGCTTAGGAGAGAGGCGGAGCTTGTAAGGCTTGCTTCACAGGAGGCCGGCAGAAGAGGGTCGCTGGCGGAAAGCCTTGAAGCTATAGGAACGGATGAGATAGACGATATACTTAAGAATGCTACCCATTCAAATGCGGGCAAGGAAGGACGCAGGACCAAGCGAGTTTACCTCAGCAGAAATACAGTGCAGGCTGAGAATAGAGCGGCAGGCTATGGAGGCTCGTCAGTATCAGGTGGTACATCAAGCCTCAGTAAGTCAGGTGGAGCTGCAGGAAAAACAGGTATTGCTGTAGGTAATAGCAGAAAGGTTCAGGATAAGAAGAAATACCTCCTTGTCGATGGCTACAATATCATTCATGCCTGGGACGAGCTGAAGAGACTGATTGAAGGTGCGGCTACGAAGGATAAGCAGTCCATAAGTCTTGAGGCGGCACGCTTCAGGCTGCTGGACATGATGTCCGAATACAGGGCACTGGCGGATACTGAGGTCATAGTTGTATTTGATGCATATAATGTTAAGGGACGTTCGACGGAGAAGATGGATTATCTGGGCGTGCATGTGGTGTACACCAAGACTGCCGAAACGGCCGATCATTATATCGCGAAGTTCACGGTTGAGAATTCGAAGAAATTTGATATAACGGTCGCTACGTCGGACTGTATGATACAGCTCATCATAAGAGGGGAGAACTCAAAGTTCCTGAGCGCGCCGGCGCTGGAGCTGGAATATAAAGAACTTAGGAAGGGCTGTATGGATGGATTTAAATAGTTAAAGTCAGAGTATTTCAAATGATCAAGAGATGTGTAGTTGAATATTTGGCATAAAAACAGCGGGCTGTCCTAGGGCAGCCCGCTTAAGCTTTAAGCCTAATTATTTATTGTTCTTTTCTCTTTCCTGATCGAGCATTGCACGAACCTTCATTGGAAGACCAAAGAGGTTGATGAAGCCTGAAGCATCCTTATGATCATAAAGATCACCGGTTGTGAAGCTTGCAAGTGACTCAGAGTAGAGTGTGTATGGAGAAGTTGTTCCGGCCTTGATGATATTTCCTTTGTAAAGCTTGAACTTAACTGTACCTGTTACACGCTCATCTGTCTTCTCAACGAATGCCTGAAGGGACTCGCGAAGAGGGCAGAACCACTTTCCTTCGTAAACAAGGTCAGCGAACTTGATGCCGATGTGACGCTTGAAATCAAGAGTATCACGGTCAAGAACGAGCTCCTCAAGCTGCTTATGAGCCTCCATAAGGATAGTTCCGCCAGGTGTCTCATAAACGCCACGGCTCTTCATACCAACAACACGGTTCTCAACGATATCGATGATGCCGATACCATGCTTTCCGCCGAGCTTGTTTAACTCACGGATGATATCAGAAACCTTCATCTCCTTGCCGTTAACTGACTTTGGAACGCCTGCTTCAAAGGTCATCTCAACATATTCGCCCTCATCAGGTGCCTTATCAGGAGCAACTCCGAGAACGAGAAGGTCATCATAGTTTGGCTCGTTAGCAGGGCTCTCAAGCTCGAGACCCTCATGGCTGATGTGCCAGATGTTACGGTCACGGCTGTAGCTGTGCTTAGCATCAAATGTAAGCTGGATGCCCTTTGACTCGCAGTATGCGATCTCAGACTCACGTGAATCGAAGGTCCACTTTGGATCACGCCAGCAAGCGATTATCTTGAGGTCAGGAGCAAGTGCCTTGATAGCAAGCTCGAAACGGAGCTGATCGTTACCCTTACCTGTTGCACCGTGGCAGATAGCTACAGCGCCTTCCTTACGAGCGATATCTACAAGTACTTTACCGATAAGTGGTCTAGCAAATGATGTACCAAGAAGGTATTTATTCTCATAAACTGCATCAGCCTTAACTGTTGGCATGATGTAATTGTCGCAGAACTCATCGACAACATCAACGATGTAGCACTTCTCAGCGCCTGAGTGCTTAGCTCTCTCCTCGAGACCTTCAAGCTCTGATTCCTGTCCAACATCGATACAGCAGCAGATTACTTCGTAATCATAGTTTTCCTTTAACCATGGAATAATGGCTGTTGTGTCAAGACCGCCTGAGTAGGCAAGTACAACTTTTTCTTTTGACATGTTATTATCCTCCATTATTATTTTCGGCTGCGGCAGTGATTCCACCGTAAACCTTAAGCTAATGACAATATATACTAATTGGATATGATTATCAAGAGAGTATTTATCTAAAAAACGCTGATAAAGGGATAAATAAATACCGATGTAAGGATAAATATGCTATAATATTTCCTGTCGCAAAAGCACATGTGACAGGTGTGTGAAAGGTATTTAAAGCTTGGGGGCAGGTTTGTTATGAATAAAAGATTTATGTTTGTTGTTGGGGTGATGCTTACTATTCTTGGCATCGCGGTATCACTTTATATCATGAAGGAGGGGAGCAGGATAGTTGCTCCCGAATATACTACGGAGATCAATCGCCATCTGCTGAGTCTGAGGCAGGACTGGAACGAGGTCGTGACAAATGACAGTAAGAGGATAGCGAGTGATCAGAAATACGATTATGCTATTCTTGATATGGATGGACGGCTTCTTGTTTATACCAAGGATGATATCGCCAAGAGTTTAACTGCGGCAACAACCGATTATGATATCATCAGGGATATCGAGGTGGACGGAAATATAGTCGGAAGGCTTATCGTTGATAATAAGATGCTGGAGAAGCTGAACAGCCAGAATATCAGGCTGGTCATCGCTATAGCTATTACGATAATTGTTCTGCTGATCATTCTGACGGCGTATTTTTTCTATATTTACAGGAATGTGGAAAAGGCTAAGGAGAAGGAGCAGACGGAAGACTAAAGAGTGGATTTTGCAACCGTAAAGGTGGGCTTTCTTGTGAATTGAGTAAAGCAATGCATAAAACGTGCATAAAATACGCATGAAATGCATAAAACTGCATAATTTATGAATATTTATAATAAAAAGCTTGCATATTATAACCTCAGAGGCTATAATCTGTGAGTATTAACGCTGAAGATTCGGGTGTTTGGTGCCCGTGCATAATATTGATAATAATATTCAAAGGAGACAGATAGATGATAAAGGTAGGAATCATTGGTTCAACAGGATACGCAGGACAGGAGCTGGTAAGGATACTCCTCGGGCATAAGGACGCAGAGATAGTATGGTATGGCTCAAGAAGCTACGTTGATGAAGCATACAGCAGTGTGTACGGAAATATGTTCCAGATCGTTGATGCAAAGTGTATGGACGACAACCTCGACGAGCTATGCAAGCAGGCTGACGTTATATTTACAGCTACACCTCAGGGCTATCTTGCAGGTGTTATAAATGAAAATATCCTTGAGAACTGCAAGGTGATCGACCTTTCGGCTGACTTCAGACTTAAGGACGTTGCAACCTACGAGAAGTGGTACAAGATAGAGCATAAGGCTAAGCAGTTCCTTGACGAGGCTGTTTACGGACTCTGCGAGCTTAACCGTGAGAGCATCAAGGGCGCAAGACTCATCGCAAATCCGGGCTGCTACACAACAACATCTATCCTTTCACTTTATCCGCTCGTAAGGGAGCACATGATAGATACAGATACAATAGTTGTTGACGCAAAGTCAGGAACCTCAGGCGCAGGAAGAAGCGCAAAGCTCGCAAACCTCTACTGTGAGGTTAATGAGAGCATCAAGGCTTACGGCGTGACAACTCACAGACATACACCGGAGATCGAGGAGCAGCTTGGATACGCTTTCCTTGCAGCCGACTCATCAAAGGATCTTTCAACAGTAGGTCAGGAATGCCTGAAGGAAGAGAAGGCAGGCGGCGAGCCGGTACTTATCAACTTCACACCTCACCTTGTTCCTATGAACAGAGGCATCCTTGCTACCTGCTACGCAAAGCTTACAGATAAATACAGCTACGAGGACGTTAAGGCTGTTTATGATAAGTATTACAAGGACGAGCAGTTCATAAGAGTATTAAATAAGGGCGTTATGCCGGAGACCAGATGGGTTGAGGGCAGCAACTACGTGGATATCAATTTTGTTATAGATGAGAGAACAGGACGTATAGTAGTATGCGGAGCTCTTGACAATATGGTTAAGGGTGCTGCTGGACAGGCAGTTCAGAACATGAACCTGATCTTTGGACTTCCTGAGAACGAAGGCCTGCTTATGCCGCCTGTATTTCCATAGGATATGATCAAGATAGTAATTTAGAAACATTGCGTCCCGGGAGAAGGGGATGTAATGTGTGTAAAAAAGGCTGTATGGAGGGTGAGTTATGTATTATCTGATAAAATCAATACTCGAAGAATGCAGCGCGGAGGAAGTCCATAAGAGTGACTGCCAGTACGTGGTTGTACTTACTCCGGAAGAGTGGGCAAAGGAACAGAGCTCATTTGATATCGGAATAGAGATGGATATCAATACGGATGAGATACACAATACCAAGGTTGAGGTAAACTATGATTCGCTGACCGGAACCTTCTGCGTGCCGAGCCGACGAAATATTACCGAGGTTTCGTATAAATACGCATTTGTTATTGATGAAAAGGGTATCGTATTCATCGACCCGTCAGGGGTTGTTGACCGTATGGTGAAACGCATCGCCAGACGTAAAAAGTGGAAGATCCCATGCCTTGAGCGTTTTATCTATGACTTCCTCGAACTTATAATCGCGAGAGACCTTTCGATCATGGAGAAATACGACAAGGAGCTGGACGGTTTTGAGGACAGCATACTTGAGGATGCAAAGAATACTGATCTTGAGAGAGTATACGAGATACGAGGCGACATCAGAGATCTGAGAATACATTATGAGCAGCTGATTGACCTGGGCCAGGAGCTTGAAGAGAACGAGAACAATTTCTTCAAGAATGAGAATACAAGATATTTCCGACTGTTCATCGACAGAATGTCAAGGCTCATGGATACCGCAAGCTCACTCAGAGATCATACGGTACAGATTCGAGATCTTTACCATTCGGAGATGGAGATCAAGCAGAACAGGATCATGACTCTGCTGACAGTTGTAACGACGATCTTCATGCCACTGACACTGATTGTTGGATGGTACGGAATGAACTTCAGATATATGCCGGAGCTGCAGTCCAGATGGGGCTACCCGATAGTTATAGCCGTCAGCCTTCTGATAATAGTCGGAAGCCTGCTGTTCTTCAAAAAGAAGAAGTGGCTATAAATAAAAGGATCGATCCTTAAGATAATTAATTTTGAATAAGATAGATAAGAAAAGAGGATATAAATATGTCAGTTAAGGTTATAAGCGGCGGCGTTACAGCTGCCAAGGGATATAAGGTTGCAAGTACAAGGGTTGGCATCAAGCCGAAGGGAACCAACAGGGATGTAACACTTCTTGTTAGCGAGGTTCCTGCAGTATGTGTCGGAACCTTCACGAGAAATATTGTCAAGGCTGCTCCAGTTATGTGGGACATGAATATCGCATATAACGTAAAAACTGCTCAGGCAGTCATCGTAAATACGGGTATCGCAAATGCTGCAACAGGCGAGCAGGGCCTTCTTAGCTGCAAAACAGAAGCAGAGAAGGTTGGTCAGGTTCTTGGTATTCCGGCTGAAACAGTTCTTACGGCTTCAACAGGAGTTATCGGTCCACAGATTCCTGTAGATAAGATCTGCGGAGGCGTAGAGGAGCTTGTGTCAAAGCTTTCTGACAGCGAGGAGGAAGCTCACGAGGCTGCCAAGGCCATCATGACAACCGATACACAGCCGAAGGAGATAGCAGTAAGCTTTGAGATCGGTGGCAAGACCTGTACTATCGGAGCTATGTGCAAGGGCTCAGGAATGATCCACCCAAATATGGGAACCATGCTCGGCTTCATGATGTCAGACGTTAAGATAGAGCACGATATCGCTCTTAAGACACTTAGGGAAGTAATCGATGATACCTTCAATATGGTTTCTGTCGATGGTGATACATCTACAAATGATACAGTAATGTTCCTGGCAAACGGACTTGCAGAGAATGCTGAAATCACAGGCGAAGGTGAAGACCTTGATACCTTCAAGGAAGCTCTTATGACAGTAGCAAAGTTCCTTGCGATTAATATCGCCAAGGACGGCGAGGGAGCAACAAGACTTTTCACCTGCCACGTAACAGGCGCAAAGGATGAGCAGACTGCAAGAACTCTTGCAAAGTCGGTTATCACATCAAACCTTACCAAGGCAGCTGTATTTGGAATGGATGCAAATGCCGGACGTATTTTCTGCGCTATGGGTTATTCGGGTGCGGAGTTTGATCCTGCTAATACAGATGTGATCCTCAGCAGCAAGAACGGTTCCATCAAGCTTATCGATCAGGGAATTCTTCCTGTATTTTCTGAGGAGGAGGCTCTTTCAGTCCTCCAGCCTGACGAGATCACAGCCGAGTGTATCCTCCATGAGGGCGATGGTGAAGCAACCGCCTGGGGCTGTGACCTGACATACGATTACGTAAAGATTAACGCAGACTACAGGTCTTAATAATTATATAGACAGACATACAGGCACGTGGTGATCTGTATGTCGTACGATAAAAATGATTGATACTATAAGTCGTAAGTGATAAAGTAGAAAGGGACAGAAATGATTTACAGATACGAACAGGAAATTGAATCAAATGCGGAGGGTGATAAGATGGTAAGTAATGATTCTTTGGACAAGGTACTCGCAAAGGCCCAGACCCTTAGTGAAGCGCTTCCTTACATACAGCGTTTCAACGGCAGTACGATAGTAGTAAAGTACGGCGGAAGCGCCATGCTTGATGAGAATCTGAAATACAATGTTATCAAGGACGTAGCACTCCTTAAGCTTATAGGCATGAAGCCGATCATCGTTCACGGTGGCGGTAAGGAGATCAACAAGTGGCTTGGCAAGATCAACAAGCAGTCAGAGTTTGTTAACGGCCTTCGTGTAACCGATGAGGAAACTCTTGAGGTTGCCGAGATGGTACTTAACAAGGTAAATAAGAGCCTTGTGGCAATGATGACTCAGCTTGGACTTAAGGCTGTAGGTATCAGCGGTAAGGATGCAGGTCTCCTTCAGACACACAAGAAGACCTCTGACGGTAAGGATATCGGATATGTAGGTGAGGTTATCTCATCTGATACAAAGATCCTTGATACACTTATCCATGATGATTTCATTCCGGTTATCGCACCTATCGGACTTGGCGATGACTTCCACGGATATAATATAAATGCAGATGACTGTGCATGTGCGATTGCAGCAGCAGTAAATGCAGAGAAGCTTGTATTCCTCACAGATATCGAAGGCGTATTTGTAGATCCAAGTGATAAGAAGACTCTTGTTTCTGAGATGAATGTTGCAGAAGCAGAGGAGTTTATAGAGAAGGGTGTTGTCGGCGGCGGTATGATGCCGAAGCTCCAGAACTGTATCGAAGCTCTGAAGAAGGGCGTTTCAAGGGTCCATATCCTTGACGGCCGCGTTGAGCACTGCCTGCTTCTCGAGTTCTTTACCGAAAAAGGTATCGGTACTGCTATCCTTAAGGATCCTTTATTCTAATAGCATGAAAGCACTTCGGGCAGGGAGTATTCCCTGCCCTTAAATTATAAAAAACATCAAAAATCGTATTGAATAAATGTTACAAATTCGTTAAAATATATGTGTGCATTGTATTGATCTGATGATCATTCCTTCCGCAGTGGGAAGGATGTGAATCAAATGAATAAAATAAAGAAGAGGTTTCTTCTGATGCCGCTTATCCTGATGCTTTCGGCTTGTGGGAAGAATGAAGTTGCTGTTAAAAAGAGCAGTGGTTCGGAAAGTCCTGATATAGCTGTTTCGGACGATAAGCCGGATAATGAGATCACGGTAATCGGACAGACAGATGGCGAACAGGATATGCCGGAAGATGCTGATAATACCGGCTCAGATCAGAAGAACAGTGAAACAGCAGTCATCGCAGTTTATGTCTGCGGCGCAGTTAAGAAAGAGGGAGTCTACAGGCTTCCGGAGGGCAGCATAGTTGATGATGCACTGAGACTTGCTGGCGGATACAGTGATGATGCCTGCCATGGTTATATCAATCTTGCCCGGCAGCTGAGTGACGGCATGAGGCTGTATTTTCCATCGAAGCAGGAGATGGAGGACGCGATAGTTTCCGGCGGGATGGACACAGATGCGGTTGGAGAAGAAAACAGTCCGTACAGTAAGGATGATAACGGTTCATCCGGCATGGTAAATATTAATACCGCTGACAAGGACGAGCTGATGACTCTGCCGGGAATCGGAGAGACCAGAGCCGAAGAGATAATAAGATACAGAAATGCACATGGTGAATTTAAAAGTATTGACGATATTAAAAATATTACCGGGATCAAGGAAGGCATATTTGAAAAGATACGCAGTCTGATCACCGTATAAGAGGTGTAGGGATGAAGAAGGTTCTTGTTGTTGATGATGAGAAATTAATTGTTAAAGGATTAAGATTCAGTCTTGAGCAGGACGATATGGAGGTCGATACTGCTTATGACGGTGAGGAAGCTATCAATAAGGCGAGAGAGAAGGAATATGATATCATTCTCCTGGACATCATGCTTCCGAAATATACAGGCCTTGAGGTTTGCCAGATGATCAGAGAGTTTTCGGATGTGCCGAGCATCATGCTTACCGCAAAGGGTGAGGATATGGATAAGATCCTCGGACTTGAGTATGGCGCAGATGATTATATCACTAAGCCTTT
>JAEEGF012487248.1_pt1 | contig 32459 bp, 20 predicted proteins | sample 9134171 | NCBI WGS metagenome assembly JAEEGF01 (sample SAMN16246542, study PRJNA631951) | gut metagenome | biome: gut microbiome; feature: rumen; material: AP-attached | host: Bos | place: Iran: Karaj | collected 2018-10 | reverse complement strand
TAGGTGTAGGGATGAGGGATTTGTTCCATGTCCATCCCGTCCATGAGTTCTGATGCCAGGCACAATCCAGCATCAGCACAGCATGGGGCACCTTCTTGCTCTCCATATCCTTCACTATCTGCTGGAACTCGCTTTGCGAATAAGCCTGATACTTGCTGTACCAATAGCCGAACATATAGAGGGGAGGCAGAGGCTGACGGCCAGCAATCCTCACATAGTCGCCCAAAGCATCTTTGTACTGATGTCCATAACCTAGGAAATACCAGTCAATGGCCCTGCTGTCGACGGGCTTATCTACCCAGGGAATACCGTCTACTGTAGCACCGAAGGGAAAAGAACGACTGCCGTCTCCACGCGTTGTCAGGGGCGATTCATCCAGAACGGCCCATCCGTCGCGCGAGAGTAAACCTTTCTCCAACGACACACGATGTGTATCGCCGATGTTACCGTCCAGCGTTCGCTGTGTTCCCAACAGATTCATGGCATCATCCTTGCCAGGATACCACAGGATAGTACGTCCGTTCATATTGAAGGTAATACCCAGAATCTTACTGTTCTTCTGTGTAGCGGTAATGGTGGAGCCTACCTTATAACGTAGCGTAAGGCTGTCTGTCTCTACGATAAGGTAGCCGTCTTCCGTTCGCTGGGTGAAACGGGGAACGGGCAACCGACGGTTGACAACAGCAAAGGTAGCCCTATCCTCAAACTTAGAGGTGCTGCTATACTGAATACGAATCAGGCGTGGTGTAAGGATTGTGAATCTTGCCCTGCCGCTTACTACAATAGCAGCACTGTCGGCCTGAGGATTCCATTGCTCATTGGCAAAACACGCTCCGAAGGAAAGCACAAAAAGCAAAGAAATACAGCTTCTGGATAATAGTTGGTTCATTTTCTAGGTTATTTTGCACGCAAAGTTACAAAAAAAAGGAGAAGAATCACATACCAACCTGAGATTTATGAATTATGAATTATGAATTATGGATGAAAAACAATAAATTTGCCCTCAGAAATCAAAATGAGAGACGGAGGGGGCCTACAATCATGCAACAGATTCTGCACCTTTTGTGTATAGCCGGAAGCTGCCAGCTTCATTTCTCTGGGCACGAGCACACGCTCACGCCTGGCTGCTGTATGATAGCTATGGCCAGTCACGTTGGTAATATAAGGCCCTCTGAAGACTGCCAGCTCCTACAGCTTTATTTACCTGCCGACCATCAGACCAGTTGCATGCCGCACAATAGCTACGGAACCTGCGGGTGGTTGCATTTGTTCATGCACCCCATTTTCCAGTTAGAGGGAGACGCATTAAGAATCATGGAACACGACTTCCGTGATGTTATCTTCCGCACCGAGCACACCCCTGAGGCCTACAGGAAAGAGGCTGTGCTGCAAAGTATGCGCACCTTGTATCTGGATGTTATGAGTGCCCACGCTTCCCTTTTCGAGCACGAGGAAGCCACGCAACGGGCAGCAGACATCATGTCGCGTTTCATCCAGATGCTGGAGGGCGGAAGCTATCGCCAGCACCGCACCGTAGCCTATTATGCCCAAGAACTTTGCGTAACCCCCAAGCATCTGCACAAGATATCGACGCAGGTAAGCGGACGTACACCCAGCTATTGGATTCAGCAGTTTACGGTAATGGAAATCCGTCACCTGCTGATGCATAGAAAACTCACGGCAAAGGAAATTGTGGAGAGAATGAACTTCGACAATTCCTCTCACTTAAGCCGCTATGTATCTGAACATCTTGGAGTTAACCCCAAGAACTTAAAATAAGCCCCACTTCCGTAAGGGGAAATATTGGTAACACGTTGCGAAATATAGGTTTGGCTTCGTGCGTACATTATTAATACCTTTGCACCCAGATTTATTAACAATTATCAAATTAACACATTTATTCATGCAATTCCGCAGTTTACTACTATTAGGAACAAGCGCTGCCTGCCTGACTTTGCAGGCCGAGAACGAAAGCCTAAGGGATACTACCGAGATGAGCGAGGTAGTGGTTACAGGTACACGCAACGCCACAGATGCACGTCATCTGCCCCTTACCGTTACCAGTATCAGCAACGAGAAACTCAACCAGAACTACCGTTCTTCCGTCCTGCCCACCGTTATGGAGCAGACACCGGGTCTCTTCTCTACCAGCAGAGGCATCTTGGGTTATGGCGTCAGCACAGGCTCAGCCGGCGATCTGAAGGTGCGTGGTGTAGGAAGTGGTGCTCAGCTCTTGGTGCTGATAGACGGACAGCCACAATATGCAGGTCTGATGGGACATCCCATCCCAGATGCCTACCAGACATTGATGGCAGAGAAGGTAGAAGTCGTTCGTGGCCCTGCCAGCTTGCTGTATGGCAGCAATGCCATGGGAGGCGTAGTAAACATCATAACCCGTCAGATGAACCAGGATGGCTGCAAGACCGACATCCGTCTGCAAGGCGGTAGCTACGGAACTTTCCAGGCTGATGGTGTGAACCGTTTCCGTAAGAATGGCTTCACCAGTGTTATAGGAGCACAATATCAGCGAACAGACGGTCACCGTCCCAACAGCGAGTTCGAGCAGTATGGCGGCTACGTGAAGTTGGGTTACGAAATGGATGAACACTGGAAGGCCTTTGCCGATGCAAATGTCATCCACTTCAATGCCAGCAACCCTGGAACCGTTACAGCTCCCATGCTGGACAACGATGCCAAGATTACACGAGGACTGGCTAGCATGAGCCTCAGCAACAGTTACCAGAACACAGACGGTACCCTGCGCATTTATGCCGACTGGGGTCACCACAATATAGATGACGGTTACAACGTAGGTGGTACTCCCAAGACTGCCCTCTACAAACATGATGACTACATAGCTGGTATCACTTGGTATCAGAATGCACACTTCTTCGCAGGAAACACCGTAACAGTGGGCTTTGACTGGCAGCACTTCGGTGGTAGCGCCTGGAACGAGGACAAGACCTCCGGAGCCAAGACCTATCTGGTAAAGGATGCTGATGGCAACCTGGTTGAGAAGCAGGATGCCCACGAGCTGGGAACATACATCGACTTCCGTCAGGACCTCTGCAAATGGTTGACTTTGGATGCAGGATTGCGTGTCGACTGGCACTCTGTCGTAGGGACTGAACTGGTTCCTCAAGGCGGTCTCTCTTTCCACCCCACCCAGAATGCCGACATCAAGGCTTTGGTGAGCAAGGGCTTCCGCAATCCCGTTATCCGTGATATGTATATGTTCCCACCTGCCACAACAGACTTGTTGCCTGAGAGCATGATGAACTACGAGATTGCCTACACCCAGCGCATTGGCAACAAGGCTCGCATCGGTGCCAATATTTTCTACATCAAAGGCAAGAATCTTATCAACAAGGTCATGGTGAACGGACGTCCACGCAATGTGAACACAGGCGAGTTCGAGAACTGGGGTGTTGAGCTCTCTGCCGACTACGCTATCGACAGCCACTGGAGCGTGAACGGCAACTACTCTTTCCTGCGTATGGATACCCCCATCATAGGTGCTCCTGAGGGCAAGCTTTACATAGGTGCCAACTATCACAACCAGAAGTGGACCGTCTCTGCAGGCCTGCAGAACGTCAGTGGCCTGTACCTGACAACTGGTGCCAATGCACAGAAGGAGAACTTCACCCTGCTGAATGCTACTGTCAGCTACAAGGTACTGCCCTATATGTCAGTCTTTGCCAAGGGAGATAACCTGCTGGCAGAGCGCTATCAGACTTACGATGGCTACTTTATGCCCAAGGCTACCTTTATGGGTGGTGTAAATCTCCACTTCTAAGGACAAATTCTCCGTTTGTCCCCCATTTTTTGCCTGTTTCGGTTGTTTTTCTTTTCGTAATTTGCGTAATTTGCAAGACAATACGCATTACATTATGAAAATAAGCATAGCCGGAACAGGCAAAATTGTTGAAGAGGTGCTGAAGATGCTTCAGCACGAATTTGCAGGGAGAATAGAGGTAACAGGTATCTTCTCGCGCGAGAAGAGTGTAGAACATGCCATAGACCTATGTCAGGCCTACGCACCAACGGGATTCGTGTACACAGATTATGCACGCATGCTGCAGGAGGCGGAGGCCGATTTTGTTTATATCGCCAACGCCAACCACGTACATTATCAGTACGCCTTGCAGGCGATAGAGAGTGGGCACAATGTGATTATAGAGAAGCCCATAGCCGTTGACCGTGTAGAAACGGATGCTCTCTTTGATGCTGCCGTCCAGAGGTGTGTCTATTGTCTGCCTGCTTTCAGCCTGTTGTATATGCCCCTCTTCCGTCAGCTAACTGATTTGCTACCCCAACTGGGAACCATCCGTATGGTTAACGGTTGCTACTCGCAGTATAGCAGTCGGTATGACCGTTATCTGAAGGGCGAGATTACCCCTGTCTTCGACCCAGAGCAAGCAGGTGGCTGTCTGCGCGACCTTAACATCTACAACCTCTGTTTCACCATAGGTCTGTTTGGTCCTCCACGCACCATCCAGTATGCCCGTAACTTGGGTTGGAACGGTGTTGACATCAGTGGCACATTGCTCATGCAGTATCCTACATCGGTAGTCAGCATGGGAGCAGCCAAGGACTCAGACGGCCTTAGCTTTGCCTGCATCCAGGGCGAGAAAGGCTACATAGAGATTAAGGGTTCTGTCAGCGTCCTGCAGGAGTTCACCCTGCATCTGCGTGGTCAGGAGCCCCAGACCTACAAGGCCGACCCCTCACGTCATCGCCTCAGCTATGAGTTCGAGGAGTTCTGGCGTCTCATAGAGGACCGTCCCAACTGCAACATCATCATCCCCTACGTCACCCGCGTAGCACAGGAGATTGCCATTGCGTTGGAGAGGATGAGTGAAAAGTGAAGAATGGAGAGTGAAGAGTGAAGAATTTGCTACCACTATGAATTCCTATCACTCCCTATTAAACCCTATTAAACCCTATAACCCCCTATAACCCCCTATAACCCCCTATAACCCCATGATAAGAATCATAGCCCAGCGTTTGGGTCTTAAAGAGCAACACGTTGCCAATACCGTAGCATTGCTGCAGGAAGGTGCTACCATACCTTTTATCAGTCGTTACCGCAAGGAAGCCACTGGTGGCATGACAGATATCCAGGTGGCACAGGTCAGCAATGAGTTAGATAAACTTACAGAGTTGCAGAAACGTCGTGAGTACATCCTTACCACCATAGAGGGACAGGGGAAACTTACGCCAGAGCTGGCTGAACGCATACAGAACTGTTGGGACGGCACAGAGCTGGAGGATATCTACCTGCCCTATAAACAAAAGAGACGTACACGCGCACAGGTCGCACGCGAGGCAGGATTAGAGCCTCTGGCCAAGCGTCTGATGCGCCAAGGCCCTGAGTCGCTGGCTTCCCTGCTGGCACCCTATAAGGATTGTCCTATGGACCCACTGCAAGGTGCTCAGGATATCATTGCCGAATGGGTTAGCGAGAACGAGCGTGCCCGTAACACCCTGCGTACCACTTTTAGCCTACATGCAGTTATCAGCAGCAAGGTGGTAAAGGGCAAGGATGCCGAGGGACAGAACTTCCGTGACTACTTCGACTGGCAGGAGCGTCTGGACCGTTGCACCAGCCATCGTCTGTTGGCTATGCGCAGAGGCGAGGCAGAAGGCATTCTGCGTATCAGCATCAGCGTGGATGACGACAGGGCCATAGAGCGTCTGAGTCGTCAGTTTGTCCGTGGTAACAACGAGTGCAGCCAGGTTGTTCAGGCAGCCGTAGAGGACGGATACAAGCGCCTCCTGGAGCCCAGCATCAGCAACGAGTTTGCAGCCTCATCGCGCCAGAAAGCCGATGAGGAGGCTATCCGCATCTTCGTGCGCAACCTGGAGCAACTGCTAATGGCAAGTCCCCTTGGTCAGAAGCGTGTGATGGGTATTGACCCAGGCTTCCGTACAGGTTGTAAGGTTGTCTGCCTGGATGATCAGGGCAATCTCTTGCACCATGATGTCATCTTCCCCCACCCGCCTCGTAACGAGAGGGTGCAGGCTATGCTCACCGTTGGCAAGCTGATAGAGAAATACAGGATTCAGGCCATCTCCATAGGTAATGGAACGGCAGGTCGTGAGACAGAGGATTTCATCAATCATCTGGAACTGCCAGAAGGCACAGAGGTCTATAGCGTCAGTGAGGATGGTGCCAGCATCTATAGCGCCAGCGAGGTAGCCCGTGAGGAGTTCCCCAACGAGGATGTTACCGTCCGTGGCGCTGTCAGCATAGGTCGTCGTCTGATGGACCCCTTGGCAGAGCTGGTAAAGATTGACCCCAGCAGCATAGGTGTGGGTCAGTATCAGAAGGATGTCAACCAGACAGCCCTCAAGAAGAGCCTCGACCAGACCGTAGAGAATTGTGTGAACCGTGTGGGTGTGAACCTGAATACTGCCAGCAAGTTCCTGCTGACCTACGTCAGTGGCTTAGGTCCCGTCTTGGCGCAGAACATCATTGATTACCGTAAGCAGAACGGAGCCTTCCGTACCCGCCGTGAGTTGCTGAAGGTGCCCCGTATGGGTGCCAAGGCCTTCGAGCAGTGTGCAGGCTTCCTGCGTGTGCAGGGTGGCACAGAGCCTTTGGACAATAGTGCCGTTCACCCAGAGCGTTATGCCCTGGTGCAGCAGATGGCCAAGGATTGCGGCTGCAAGGTTGAAGACCTGCTCTCCGACAACGAGAAGCGCAAACAGATAGATATCAACCACTACGTCTCGGATTCTGTGGGTCTCCCTACCCTGCAGGATATTATGGCAGAGTTGGAGAAGCCCGGCCGTGACCCCAGAAAGCCTCTCACCCAGTTTGCCTTCGACCCCACCGTGCATGAGCTGTCCGACCTCCGTCCTGGCATGATTTTGCCTGGCATTGTCAGCAACATCACCAACTTTGGTGCCTTTGTGGATGTGGGTGTTCACACCAAGGGTTTGGTGCACGTCAGTCAGCTGGACGACAAGTTTGTCAAAGACCCCACCACCGTTGTCAGCCTGCATCAGCACGTCATGGTCCGTGTGGTAGAGGTGGATATGCAACGAGAGCGCATCTCCCTTTCCATGAAAGGAGTACAACAAGAGTGAAGAGTGAAGAACTAATATTCAAAATTCAAAGGTTACGCTAACCGCTAACCCCATATTATGAAATACACATTTTTAGCCCTCCTCTCTGCCTTTGCCCTGTGTGGACAGGCACAGAACCCTTATTTGCCACTCTGGGAGCATCTGCCTGATGGCGAGCCCCGTGTGTTTGAAGACCCTGACTGCCCAGGTAAGATGCGTGCCTACATCATAGGATCGCATGATACGCACTATAGTGAATACTGCGGAAATGATATCCGCATGTGGTCGGCACCCGTTGAGAACCTTACTGAGTGGCGTGATGAAGGTCCTATCTTCACCTACTACGTAGACGGACGCTGGGATACCATGTATGCCCCAGATTTGGTAGAGACCAAAGACCCACAGACAGGCAAGAAGACCTACTGGCTCTATCCTCACAGTCGTGGCTGGAGACGTGTGCCTATGGTTTGCAAGGGCGACAGGCCTGACGGCCCTTTTACACCCGTCAACCTGACTCCAGACGGACGTGCCTGCGTGAACGGCTCCCTCATAGACTTTGACCCTTCTGTGTATATAGAGGAGGTGACCAACAAGAAAGACCCCGACTATGCCCAAGGTTTCCGTGCCTATGTCTTCTATGGTTTCCAGCATAGTACCGCCTGCCAGTTGGACCAGAATACCATGTTCAGCAAGCGCCCAGGCACAGAGCTGATAGACCCCTTCATCCCTGCCAGCAGTCATGATGGACGCCTATTGGATAAGGAAGGCAGTCAGTACAAGGCATTGTATCAGGGACAGAACCCACTCGACTTCAATTTCTTTGAGGCCAGCAGCATCCGTAAGGTAGGCAACAAATATGTGATGGTGTTCAGTGGCCATAGTGGAAAGGAATACGGCATAGGTAATTCCAACAGCACCCTGCGCTATGCCTACGGAGATTCCCCCTTAGGTCCCTGGCGAGCAGGTGGCGTCTTGGTAGACTCACGTGGTGTTGTCCCCAATGCCGATGGTACAGCGCTCACCACTACCAACTACGGACACAATACCCACGGCTCCCTGCAGGAGATAAACGGCCAGTGGTACGTCTTCTATCACCGTCCTCCACGTGGCTTCGGCAATGCCCGTCAGGCTATGGTGGCACCCGTTAAGATTCAGTGCGACAAGAAGTCCGTTGCCAAAGGCGGTAAGGTACGCATAACAGGGTATGATGCCTATGCTCCTAACAACGAGTGGACCGCCAAAGCCACTAACGGCATGGAATATACAGGTGCAGAGGTGACCAGCGAGGGCTTCAATATCTTTGGTCTGCCCCCATACGATTACTATTCAGCCGGTATAGCCTGCTATCTGGCAGGACCTGGTTCTTTTGAGTGTATGCAAGACAATCACGATGTCTGGAACAACTCCATGACCCTTACAGGCCTGCGTAACGGCACCGTTATAGGCTTCAAGTACTTTGGTTTTGGAGGCTTGGATCAGAGCGCCAAAGGTGTACCTGCCTTTGAGGGCATCGGGCAGGGAACGGAGATCTGCCTGAACCTCACCCCCAACGGCAAGGAAGCCAGCAAAGTGAAGGTGATGCTGGATGGCCCTTATGATAATAATGTATGGAATGGGAAAGAGATTGCCGTCATAGACATTCCAACCAATGCACCACGCATCCCTCAGACCTTCAGAGCTAAGGTTCCTGCTGTAGAAGGTCTGACAGGCAAGCATGCCATCTATCTGGTCACAGAGGGCCTGTTGGATCTGCACGGCATAGGCTTTGCCAACGCCTCTCACCCCTTTGTAGTACCAGAGGTACCACAGGTTAGTATAGAGGTGGACGGACAACCACTACAACTCCCCCAGAAGCCCCTATTCACCAGCAATGCCAATGGCTATACAGATGTCACCAACTATCAGGTCTATGCCCCCTTGCAGCCAGGCTCCAAGATAACAGCCAGCGCCAGTAGCAAGGATATACAGATACAGATAGGTACTATTACAGACAACCGCGCCACAGTAAAATTCACCTACAAGGGCAAAACCAAAACCTATCTGGTTAACTAAATAAAGGAGCCAATTTGGCTCCTTTATTTAGTTTTAGCCGGAAATTCCGGGTCAACGCTAACCAATTATCTAACCACCTTCTTCCCATCAACAATGTATATTCCCTTCCTTAATCCATTGAACATTGAAGAATCCTCTTGCCCCTTGCTCCTTGCTCCTTGCACCTTACGACCTGCCAGGTCGTAGATCTCCCCTCCATTACGGGAGGGGTCGGGGGTGGGTCTTTTAATGGATGTTTCACCACTCAGCTGCACCTCTACTCCGTTGCTCCATTTGCTGTAGCAATCATCAGTGATGGCACGAACAGAATATGTGTAATAACACTTGGGTGACAGACCGGTAAACTGGTAAGAGTTGCCTTCCGTTGTTACGTAGGTGGTCTCTGAATTCTTCACAACTACAACACCGGCATCTATCTGCTCTGCAGTTACCTCACCATCATACGTATTCATCTCTGATATGTAACAGCGCTTATTACACTTCAGTCCCCACCAGAAATCATTCTCTTCTACTGGGATGGTAATCACATGGCGGACTGGCTGTTCAACCAATTCTATCTCCTCGTCTAGAGAAGAGCCAATCACATCATTGCCTTCTCCAAACATGATGACTAAGGGTGCATTATCATTTTTGTATTTACGTACGGTAAAGTCCAATGTCACCTTATTGTTCTGTGTCTTAAGCCATGGCGTGTAGATGCAACCAGGTTTAGATGAGCCCAACTTAACCTCATCGTTTGGCGTGTTGTACAGCTTCTCACCTACCCAATCCGGCATCTTGGTATAGTCATCCAAACTATTACTCAAATCCGTTGCACCATCACTTGTCTTTCCGTTGTTGAAGCCACTGAAGTCCTCCTTCAGCAGGGTCAACTCATCCAGGCTAAACTGCAGTCCCTCCTTTTCTATTGCTGTCAGTTGCAGCTTATAGCTTGTAACATCCTCTATAGGTGTCCAGTTGGCTGTAAAGCCGTCCATAGTAACGTTAGTAGGATCTGTGGCATCAGGGGTATCAAGGAGAAGTCCACCGTTGAAGACAAAACTTATCTCACCATTTTCATTCTCTTCTATTTCCTCTATGGGCTTGCCCATCAGCGGACGGCCGTCTGTGTTAGACACATACAGTGTAGCAGCAGGAGTGGATGTATCCGTAAGGGCTGTATTATTCTTTTTACCAGGCCAAGTGTCATCTGCGTTAGTATCCTCAGTCAGGAGCCCGTCAGCCGGAATAATGGTCATGCGCTGCGTGGAAGTAGTGTTAACTGTGTTTCCTGCCCACACTTCCGAGTCGAAGTAAACATGCAGCACCAGCATGCCGTGAGCCGGATAGTAGGCTCCAAAGCCATCTTTCTGATAGTTGGCCAGCATGTAATACTCGTTGGGATTCTTGTCATTATAGATAATGTATGCCTCGGGTACCTCGTACAGCGACTGCATATCCTTTACCACACGGGGGTCGTTCAATACCTTAGGAGTCAGCCAACCGCAATACATACGCTCGTAGCAGGTATAGGGGGGGGGACATCCACCATCGTTGGGACCAACGTATGAACCGGAATCCATCAGGTCCCACACATTCATGCCGTATCGGGTGTTGCTGACCGTATCATAGAAATCAGGCAGACACATACAATGGCTGAACTCATGACAGGCAGTACCGATACCGGCAGGATTGTTACCGGATTTTCCGGCCAGCTCGCAACTCATGGCATAGGTGTTCACCTTTATACCATCCAACGTAATGGAACCCGGTCCGTCTCCTTCCAGTCCTGCATCATACAACGTATATTCATGGGGCCAGATGGTATTGGCTGGTGCATCAGCATTTTCGCCATGACCGGCATATATCAGGAAAACCTGATCAACCTCACCGTCACCGTCCCAGTCATATCTACTGAAGTCAATACCCAAATTGTCTGCCAACCTGCATGCCTCAGCCGTCAATTCTCCGGCATGCATATCTTCGCCTCTGGAATTGTTCTGGCCATAATACGCATAAGGCTTGCTAACGGTAACAGGACCATAGACATCAAAGGTCAGGTCGAACTGACCGTAGCTGCACTCGTTGAAGTAGTCGTGCACACTGCCGCTGTTTCCCGCTTTGTTGAAGCCTACCTCATTGAAGAACCCGTCATAGAACGCCTGACTGTGAGCCTGATTCATTTCCAAGTCAGAAAAGTTGATCAGAATCACCAGTCCTTTCTTAGGACCACTGATGGGATTCTGTTCTGCCCCCCACTGTGCACGGTGCCTACCGCCACCCTGAGCCAACGTTTTAGGCGACAGATTCATGCCACGAGCCTTGGCACGCTCAATACGATGCTTGTTGCGCTTGGCCAGGCGTTCCTGCCACTGCTCCGTCAGTATGGCACGGTCTTTTCTTACGTACATGCCATCAGGATCCTTTACATAGGCATTTCCGTTAGCATCTACGTAAAAGTGTATATTCTCATCTCCCACTAGCGTCACTTCCGTCTTTGTTCCGTCCGCCAAGGTGATAGTTTTCTTTACGCGAAGAGCTGGCACTGCCCATGCAGAGGCTGAGATCATCAGCAGGCAAGCAACCAAAATTTTTACAGTATTTATTTTCATAATCTTAGTTATTGACGTGCAAAGATAAGATTTTTCAGATGAATCACAAAAGAATATACATTTTTTATTTAACGATTAGCGATTAGCGGTTAGCGATTAGCGGTTAGCGATTAGCGACAGGAAAAGCGGACCCAGTCAAATAGACCGAGCCCGCTTTACAATCATTATGAATGATGGGTTACCATTCCTCTTCCCAGATATTTTTGTTGCTTATCACACCCTTGGTTAGGATTTCATTCTCATTTTCAATTTCCTCATCACCCCGAAGGTCCATACTTGTTGGATTAAGGACTGCCTTTCTCATATGCAGTTCAAAAACTGAGATCTCTGGACTTATATATCTTTTCATAACTATTCCTCCCGTAATTTAGAACAACACTTTCTTACCGTTCACAATATTGACGCCCTTTTGCAACTTGCTTATACGCTGGCCGGAGAGGTTAAAAATAGAGCCATTAACCATTAACTCTGAACCATTAACCGTATTGATTCCGGTTTCGTCATCACTGAAGTCAAAATTCAGGAACTCCTTGGTATTGGCACCAGTTTGCAAATATGCCTTACCCTTAGGTATTGTCACACTGTTATTTACCTGATAGAAACCTATCCCATGGTTCTTGTTAGCCAAAGCATAGATACCCGTACCGCCTTTGACTGTGCCATCAGATACAAGTAGGCAATTACCAGCAACATCATCAGCACTTGTTCCGTCAAACACAGGGATATTCTCAGTGATTTCACCACTATAATTCAGCACTACGCCCGTATTAGCAGGAACCTTATTTACTGCAGAAAGGTTTACTGCGCTACCCTCAGCTTCCGTAGCTATATAGGCCTTGATGTTGCTATTTGTAAAGTCAAGTGCATAGTCGCTAGCAAAAGTGGCATAGCCAGTGGCGTTGAGAGTTACAGGAACTGTAATTGCAGTAACTTCTTTTGTTCCCTTAATACCTGCTACAGAGAAATAAGATTGTGCGTTACCCTTAAGGAGGACTTTATAACCAATTACATTATTGGAGTTCGGTCCCCAGTTTGTACGTATGGTTCCGCTTGGTAATTCTACAGGGATGGTTTTCGCACCACTAGTTTCAGTAGAAGCGTCAGCCAAAGCGAGATTAGTATCACCAGTTGCAGGATTAACTGGTGTTGTAGCATTGTAATTTCCAACGATATAACCTATAACATAAATGCCACTTCCTGTTGCTGTACCATCTTTTACCTCTGCCACCGTATAAGGATTATACTTGGTGCCTTTTACTGTTGGGTCGATGATGTTAATGGTGTAATTTGCTGAACCACTCTTATACCAATCGTTTGCTACAAAGGTAGCGGTAATCTTAGCTGTGCCTACTGCAGTTGCTACGTAAGAGAGTTCTCCTGTAGTTGCGTTTACTGTGGCTACGTCTGTGTTGCTAGAAGTGTAGGTGACAGTCAGACCATTGGGGTTATTGAGTGCAGGAGCCTCAAATGTATCATCATTGAGCATAATGTCGAACGATGTCGTGGTGTAAGATAGACCTGCATTTGCTTTGTTAACTGTCAGCGTGTAAGAAGCTACAACTGCCTTGTAGGTGGCATTGCCTGCGAAGGTAGCCTTGATCTCTGTAGTACCAGCTTTCAATACAGTTACAGCACCTGTATTATCTACAGTAGCAACATCCTCGTTAGTGCTTGACCATTCTACAGCTACTGAGTTATCGTTTGTCAGAGCCTGACCTATAAAGCTTTCGCCCCAAGTAATCTCTTCTGCATCCTTTGCAAAACTAATGCCAGCATCTGTACGATTATCCGTTACAGTGATTTCTACTGTAGCACTAGCAGGCTTATAGGTAGCAGATGCTGCAGAGCTAATGGTAATGGTTGCAGTACCCTCTGTCTTTGCAGTAATGGTGTACACATTTCCACTCTTCAAAGCGACAGTAGCCACATCCTCATCATCGCTCTCGCAAGAAATGAGTCCATCTGTATTTGTAGTAAGCGTTACGTCAACACTCTCTTTCGTATAAGCATCAAGTGTTTTTGAAGTAGGATCGAGTGAGAAGGTAGGAGCAGTCTTAGTTACTCTGCTGATTACCTGACTACCAGCATCAAACTCAGGAGTATTTCCATTGTAATTCTTCAATGTACCATTGACTACAACTTCATCACCTAATTCTAGATTTGTTTGTGCAGTAAAGTTTGCTCCATCAATGCCTTTTCCTTTATATACTTGAAGCTGATTTGTTGTTGTTCCATCAGCAGAGATATAATAAGTTACAGCACCACTACTTATTGAACCTGTTGTAGAAACAATGCCTCTAACATATTGGTTTTCTATCGTACCGTTTTTAGCAAGGGCTGCGATAGCTGTCAAAGCCTCACCAACCGTCTTGGGAACAATCTTTGTGAAGGTCTCCGTTGCAACATCACTATCGCTCCATCCGCTCTTCGTAGCGATAGCCTTTAAAGTAGTTGTAGCGCTAATCGATGGCTTGTTTGATGGATCGTAAGCTGTACTGCTACTTGTTGGTTCAGAATCATCGGTAGTATAGAAAATACTTGCACCCTCAGAAGAGGTAATCGTTATTTCCTTTGAATCAAGGAACACACCAGTAGGAACTGTTATCGTGGGTGTAGCGCATTTTAATGTATAAGTAGCAGAAGCGATGCCACTATTGGTCATACCATCTTTTACGGCAAATGCCTTGATAGTTGTTGTAGCATTTACAGCAATTGCACTTGAATAAACTGCACTTTCTGTAGTTGGATCATTTCCATCAGTAGTATAGTAAATCGTTGCGCCATCAGTTGTGCAATTAATTTCAACGCTTTGTGCTTCATTATATGTGCCTTCAGATACTGTGAATGATGGATTTGCTACTGTTGAAGATTGCTCGAAATTGGCTGTTACAGTAGCATTAGCTGTACCCATTGTGAAAGTGGTGGGATTAGCACTTGCGTCAGAAAAGGTTCCTCCATTTTCGCTTACACTCCAACCTGTAAATGCATAGCCAGAAGCAGGGGTCGCTGTAAGGGTAACTTTACCGCCTTCTTCTATAGAAGCACCTGAAGAAACAGCAGTTGATGTGTTATAAACAACACCACCTATGCTACCGTTTGTTGCAGAGTAGGTAAGGGTATGAGTTGGAGTATATGTGATTTCAATAGAAGAAAAATAACTAGCACCAGAAACTTTCAATTGAAAATATGTGTCACCACTAGAGGCATTATATGTTCCCCCTGTTGTTCCTGTTTGACTATTAGCCGTAGGCTTCTCAGAAGTACCAGTAGTAATGGTGTAAGTTTTGTTTCCACTTGAAACATTTACTTTGATAGATTTTAATCCTGGAATAGCAGTCGTGTTATAAAGAATTCCACTACCTTTAGAAGAATTCATTTGGATAACATTTCCACTTCCTTTATAACCTTGATTTACAGTAAATCCAAAGCCACTGACTGTAGCAGTCTTTTCTTTGTAAGAAGTTTCTAACCCAAACGAGCTGTAAGTTAGGGTTATTGTTTGATCATCAGCCCACAGATTACCAACTCCCCCCAATACTAGGATGCATAGTAGGAGCATACATTTAAGTAATTTTTGTTTCATGATTTTAACTGTTTTTAGATTAAAAATGTGTGTCGTTAGTTGAATGTTTGTGTGTGTCGTGTGCAAGTTGTGCGCAAGCACCGATTCGCCAACAAATTTATAGTTTTATCTGTTCCCTCTCCTACTCTATTGGTTAAACAATGTTAAGCATGTAAGTTTTCTATTATTTGTCCCCAGATAGCGCCTAACTTTTATGTTCTTCAACATATTTTCCGCCTTTATTCTCACACAGATCCCAGTCTAACGTAAACGTCAACTCTTTTATCTGTGTGAAATTATTATTCATATGCTCGTGCCCCTCATTTCTGCTGCAAAGGTACGGCACAATTTTAGAAATGTCAAAAATAACATACCCTAAAACGACATTTTTGAAAGGCAAAAACGACATTTTGGACATCACCCCATAATGTTGTGATTACAATTACAGTATTACAGTTTTTGAAAATACATAGATTTCTGTTTACTATATATAATATACATATTATATGTAGTAACATTTCTTTCCCCTTTATCACGGAAACTGTAATTGTAATACTGTAATCAATCTTACTTGGTAGTGTTATATTACCCAGTCGCAAAAAGCGACTCAGAAACTCAGTTCGTTGTGTTTTTCAAAAATATCGTTTTATGGTCTCTTTTTTTTTGACATTTTATAAAACTGCCGTATCTTTGTATTGACAAACAAAAGGGATAGAAATTTACTCCCACACGAGGCCGTAAAAATTCTCACGTGCACCAAAGAGTTTTGCCCCACATAGTAGTTAATCCGCCCCCAGAATAATAAACGGAAATTATTTTACAATATTACAAATTACCATACCTATGAATTGTGAAAATAAAAGACAGTCGCATTCACATAAGAGAAGGTACTAATAGAAAAATTTGCAAACCTTAATAGTAACAATTGCAGGTATTAAGGCCCTATTCCGGCGTAAATGATTAGCGACTAAAGGCCTGTGTTTATTACAAAGAAAATAATTGACAAAAACAACAGCAGTTAGGAAACAGATCACCAATCTGACTTATCGGTCTTTTTCATCAGGGAGATGATGCTGGAGACCATGTCGTTGGTGGAGAGTTCTACATGATCCTTGTACTTCTGGTTGTTCACCGCTCCGTTCTTACAGAAGATGTATTTGTCGGCAATCACCATTCCACTCCTCATCTGGGACTCTGTCAGATAGATGTACTGCACCTCGTTCAGGGTGTCGTCGCGCATAATCTTGATGATTTCAGGGCTGTTGACCCTCATCTTGCCGTCCTTGAACTCAAGGACCATGTTGTAATACATCTCAAAGTACAGCTTTATACCCAGGCGGGTGATGTAGGTAACATTGGGGATAACACCATTCAGGGTGAGCTTGGTGGGCTCTTCTTTGGTAAGTCTGTCCTTGGGCGAGGTGGAGTATTTTCCTATTGCGTCAAGCGCCATTTTATAGATTTCCTTCTGACTCTTACCCTTGAATGTATAGACAACATAGTCCTTCTCGTGATCCTTGGAATCCACAAATCCCTTGGGAGTCAGCTCAAACTTCTGTGCATTAACAAGCGCTGGAATCAATGCCAGCAGTAATAACAGTTTCTTCATTACATTATATATATTTAAGGGTTGTTTTTCGTTATCTGTTATGCAAAGGTAGGAAATATCCCAGAATTGGCAAGGTGTTTTTGAACCTTTTAACGTCCCGATAACAGACTTTAGCAGAGCCTACAGATCTAAATCTCACGCAGAAACAGTAGTTAAGTCGAAAAAAAAATAGTGCTAAATATTTTGTTGTATGCTAAAATAATTGCAATTTTGCAGCAAAGTACACACAAAAACCAAAATAAAGAAATGAAAACAAGAAGCATCATTGCCGCATTGCTTGTCCTTTCCACACTAACGGGATGGGCCCAGAACACAAAGATTATCGCTCAAGAAAAGGGCAGTATTACCTTTACTGTGGACGAGAAACTTCGCAAAATTGAGAAACAGAAGTCTTACTACGTTGAGGGAGACAAGATAGCAAGTCAACTGATATACGATTGGCACAAACCCAAGGAGAAGAAGAAAATCATTGCCTGCAGCTTTGGCGACGAGCAATTGCTAAACCTGGGAGAAGATGCTTTCTACCAGTGCATCGTCAGAGCCTATGCCAACCATCAGTCGGTAGTTCTGACGCCTGATATGATATGGATACTCATCACTCAGGGATTTTCCAACTACGTGAATGCACACTCCGAGGAGATGCGTCCGCTACTGGTAAATCACGAAGGGAAAAAGGAATTGGCTGTCAATTCGGAGGAAAACTTACTGAGCAAGAAAGCCGACTGGCCAAAGCTGATGGGAGACTTCACATCCAAGATTAACGAAAACACCAAGGGCGACATTGCCCAAACCATCACAGCCGACTTTACAACAACCTCTCCCGTTGAGCGCGTAGCCTCGCAAATAACACTGATGGACTGTATGAAGTCATACTTCGAATACGTTGTTATGAGAATCTCTTGCGGCATCCCCAGCATTACACTGAAGGGAACGCCCGAAGACTGGCAAAGCGTACTTGACAGGACACGCAAGCTGGAGGCCTACGGAACAGGTAAGTGGCTGAAGGAATTGGAGCCGATACTGACAGAGTTTGTCCACGCTGCCGAAGGGACGCCCAATCAGGAATTCTGGCAGGATATTGTCAAAAAACATCGCGTGAAAAAATTCAGGGGTGGTGGATGCAGCGACGAGATGCCTACCCAGCTGGACGGATGGCTGCTGAAGTTCTTCCCCAACGAAGAGGGTGTGACACGCAACCACGTTCCTTACACCAAGGATATGCCTGCTGAGCAGACACGTGTAGGGTTCAAATATAGGATTGTAAGACCTGACGGTACTGTAGAAAAGGAAATTCCATTGGAGCTCAGAGCCGGTTTTGTGGGAGCCGTAGAGGATACCCAGACAAACACCCTGACCCCAAAGATTGGTTGGTTTGTGCACGAGGCCATAGAAGAACCCGGGAAAGACGGAAAATAGTATAATGCATCGGTCAGAATGGCGCAGAAAACGCCAATTTGACTGATTACTAACCTGTTGCACGGATGTTGTTGTAACTTTAACGTAAACGATAACGGGAACGGGAAAGCGCTAACCGCTAACCACTAACCGCTAAAAAGAAAGGAGTAAAGTTATGACACAGAACAACCAAAACACATTCCTGCAACAGTTTGCCCGCAACCTGGTTGACGAGGCACGAGCAGGTAAACTTGACCCTGTCATCGGCAGGGACGAGGAGATTAGGCGTGTGCTGCAGATACTCTCCCGTAGAACCAAGAACAACCCCATCCTGATAGGTGAACCAGGTACGGGTAAGACCGCCATTGTGGAAGGTCTGGCCCACCGAATCCTCAGAGGCGATGTCCCTGAGAACCTAAAGGAGAAGCAGCTATACAGCCTGGATATGGGAGCTCTGGTAGCCGGAGCCAAATACAAGGGCGAGTTTGAGGAACGTCTGAAGGGCGTTGTAAACGAGGTAGTAAAGAGCGAGGGTAACATCATCCTATTTATAGATGAGATACACACGCTGGTAGGCGCAGGCAAGAGCGAGGGCGCCATGGATGCCGCCAACATTCTGAAGCCTGCCCTGGCACGAGGAGAACTGCGCAGCATAGGCGCCACTACACTGGATGAGTACCAGAAGTACTTTGAGGTGGATAAGGCACTGGAGCGTAGGTTCCAGACCGTTATGGTGGACGAGCCCGACCGTCTGGCCAGCATCAGCATCCTGCGTGGTCTGAAGGAGCGCTACGAGAACCATCACCACGTACGTATACAGGATGATGCCATCATAGCCGCCGTAGAGTTGTCCACACGTTACATTACAGAACGTTTCCTGCCTGACAAGGCCATAGACCTGATGGACGAGGCAGCTGCCAAACTGCGTATGGAACGCGACTCTGTACCAGAGGAACTGGATGAGATAAGCCGTCGTCTGAAACAGTTGGAGATTGAACGTGAGGCCATCAAGCGTGAGGGCGATAAGCCCAAGCTGGAGGCACTGAACAAGGAGATTGAGGAACTGCAGACGCAAGAGAATCACTTCAAGCAGAAGTGGCAGGGCGAGAAGGACTTGCTGAACCACATCCAGCAGAACAAACAGCAGATAGAAAGCCTGAAGTTTGAGGCTGAGAGAGCCGAACGTGAGGGCAACTATGCCAAGGTAGCTGAGATTCGCTACGGCAAGCTGCAACAGCTGGAGAAGGATATAGAGGCCACCCAGCAGAAGCTGAAGGAAGCCCAAGGCACAGAGGCTATGCTGAAAGAGGAGGTAACAGCCGATGATATAGCCGATGTAGTAAGCAGATGGACGGGCATCCCCGTCAGGAAGATGATGCAGAGCGAACGCGAGAAGCTACTGCATCTGGAGGATGAGCTACACAAGCGTGTAATCGGTCAGGACGAGGCCATACAGGCCGTGAGCGATGCCGTAAGGCGTAGCAGAGCGGGTATGCAAGACCCCAAGCGACCTATAGGCTCCTTCATCTTCCTGGGTACAACGGGTGTAGGTAAGACAGAGCTGGCAAAGGCACTGGCCGACTACCTGTTCAACGATGAGAGCATGATGACGCGTATAGACATGAGTGAGTACCAGGAGAAGTTCAGCGTGACACGTCTGATTGGTGCCCCTCCAGGATACGTAGGCTACGACGAGGGCGGTCAGCTGACGGAAGCCGTCAGAAGAAAACCCTATCAGGTAGTGCTCTTTGATGAGATAGAGAAGGCTCACCCTGATGTCTTCAACACCCTGCTGCAGGTACTGGACGACGGTCGACTGACAGACTCCAAGGGCAGAACGGTGAACTTCAAGAACACCATCATCATCATGACCAGCAACCTGGGTAGCCAACTCTTTGCCAACGCTCCTACAGAGAAGCTGGAAGAGACAAAGCAACAGGTACTGCAGCTGCTCAGACAGACCATAAGGCCTGAGTTCCTGAACCGTATAGATGAGACGATAGTCTTCCATCCGCTGACTCAGGGCGAAATCAAGCAGGTGGTTCGTCTGCAGATCAACGGCATTGCCAAGATGCTGGAGCAGAACAACGTACGCCTGAAGGTTACGGAGCCTGCCATAGAGCTGCTGGCCAAGGAGGGATATGATCCTGACTTCGGAGCCCGACCTGTGAAACGTGCTATACAACGTCTGCTGCTGAACGACCTGAGCAAGGCTATGCTAGGTGGTACGCTACAAGCCGGAGTGCCCATAGAGGTGGATGTGGAGGGCGACCATCTGACATTCCACAACGTGGCAGAATAAAGACCATAGAATGCTGAAGAAATACTTCATACATTACCCTACCCTGCTTAGGCTGGGAATACCCATTATGATAGGCCAACTTGGTACTATCATAATGGGTTTTATGGATACATTGATGATTGGCCGTCACAGCACAGAGGAACTGGCCGCTGCCGGCTTCGTGAACGGTATCATAGGACTGGCAGCCATATCGGCTCTGGGCTTTTCCTACGGACTGACACCCGTTGTGGGCGCCCTATTAGGAAAAGGAGAAACGGGCCATATCGCACAGAAACTGAAGAACAGTCTAGTGGCCAACAATATACTGGCCGTAAGCATGATGGCTGCACTGGGTATTCTATACTTGAATCTGCACCGTCTGGGGCTGCCTGATCATCTACTTCCCCTGATGCGTCCGTATCTGATACTGAACATCCTGAGTTTTATACCCATGATGGCCTTTAACGCCTTCAAGCAGTTCTCTGACGGCATTCAGGATACCCGTATGCCTATGTGGATTCTTCTGGGCAGCAATGTACTGAACGTGATAGGCAACTGGCTACTGATATATGGTGTGGCAGGATTGCCCGAGATGGGACTGACGGGTGCCGGACTAGCTACCCTACTGAGTCGTATAGCCATGTGGGCAGCCTTTGCTGCTGTGTTCCATCTGACAAGCAGATACAAGACCTACAGTCAGGATTTCTGGAAGGCCTGTGTGAACAAAACGGACCTCAAGCAGATGTTCCGACTGGGATTCCCCATCATGATGCAGATGGGCATGGAGACGGCCAGCTTCAGCCTTAGCGCCTTCTATGTAGGGTGGTTAGGCACAACCAATCTGGCTGCTCACCAGATAATGCTTACCATAGCCCAACTTTGCTATATGCTATACTACGGTATGAGTGCTGCTGTAGCCGTCCAGGTAAGCTATTACAGAGGAGCAGGCAGGTTGCCAGAGACACGCCATGTGGCCTTTGCTGGCTTGCATCTGAACCTATTGCTGGGCTTGCTGACAGCCGTTCCTATATTCCTGCTCAGAGATCAGATAGGCGGTTGGTTTGCCAATAGTGCCGAGGTATCAGCCCTGGTAGCTGCCGTGGTAATTCCCCTGTGCATCTATCAGTTCGGAGATGCCCTGCAATGTACCTACTGCAATGCCCTGCGTGGTATGGAGGATGTCAAACCCTTGGTATGGATAGCCTTCATAGCCTACTTTATAGTATCCCTGCCACTGGGCTACCTGTTCGGCTTTACCCTGAACGGTGGTCTGTGGGGTATATGGATGGCCTTCCCCTTCGGACTGACCACAGCCGGCATTCTGTACCTGATAAGATTCCTTTGAAGAAAATGAAGATAGTAGCTAAGATACATACGGATTTCAAGACCAAGTTCGGTGTCCCCCGTCAGAGTGGCTTGGTAAAAGAACTGAAGGGACGCATAGTCTTTGAACCTGAATACCGCAATCCTGAGGCGCTGAGAGGGTTGGAGGGATTCTCGCACATCTGGTTGCTTTGGGACTTCTCAGAGGCACACAGAGACGGTGAAAACTGGAGTCCTACGGTCCGTCCACCCCGTCTGGGAGGTAACCAGCGCATGGGTGTCTGGGCTACCAGAAGTCCGTTCAGACCCAACAACATAGGCCTGTCTTCTGTACGCATCAGCAAAATAGACTTACACACGCCCGAAGGCCCCATAATAGAGGTGGAGGGTGCCGACCTGATGGACGGAACACCCATACTGGACATAAAGCCTTACCTGCCCTTTACAGACTCCCACCCTGATGCCAAAGGGGGCTTTGCCGAGGAACAGAACCAAAAGACGGAACCCCTGACTGTAGAGATTCCGTCTAATATAGAGAAATTATTTAATGCTGATAAGCTAAAAGCCCTGCGTGGCGTATTAGCTGCCGACCCTCGCCCTCACTATCAGCAAGACCCTGAACGCATCTACGCCCTAGAGTTTGCAGATTGGGAAGTAAAGTTCCGTGTTAGGGACAACAACGTGGTTGTTGTCTCGGTTAGCGGTTAGTGGTTAGCGAGCCGGAATTTCCGGATTATCCGGATTATCCGGCTAGCGAAATAACGAAAGGGCCGCAAAAACCCGCTAACCGCTAACCCTTAACCGCTAACCAGAAATTACTGCTTCAGCAGGAATTGTTTAAACGCTGCAAAGTCCTTGGTCATAGGAACGCTTTGCTTTTGGCCCTTCATAAAGGCTTGCAGGCGGGCAGGAATCTCTACGTCTGTACCACAGATATCATCTACCACTTGCTTGAACTTGGCAGGATGGGCTGTCTCTAAGAAGAAGCCTACCTCGCCCTCACGTAATCCTTCCTGCAAGGCACGATAACCACAGGCACCATGAGGATCCAACTGATAACCTGTCTCCTTCAGGCACTGACGCATGGTTTCTGCTATCTGCTCATCTGTATAGGTAGCACCTGAGATATCAGCACAGATAGCCTGGTGGCTCTTACCGTAGAGGTCATAGATACGGGCAAAATTGCTGGGGTCACCCACATCCATAGCATTGGCAATGGTCTGCACACTTGCACGTGGGTTATACGCTCCGGTCTTCAGATAGTTGAAGAACACATCATTGGCATTATTGGCAGCAATAAAGCGGTTGATGGGCAATCCCATACGCTTGCCAAAGAGAGCTGAACAGATATTACCGAAGTTGCCACTGGGAACACAAGCCACCACATTATCCGTAACGCCCTGTTTCTTCAATTGCGCATAGGCCCAGAAGTAGTAGAAGCTCTGGGGCAGGAAACGGGCGACATTGATGCTGTTGGCAGAGGTGAGCAGCATGTGAGCATTCAACTCCTCGTCCATAAAGGCACTCTTGACCAGCGCCTGACAATCGTCAAAGACGCCATCCACCTCTATAGCTGTGATATTCTGACCCAAAGTAGTGAACTGGCACTCCTGGATAGGACTGACCTTACCCTTGGGATAGAGAACATAAACATGAATACCCTCTACGCCCAGAAATCCGTTAGCAACAGCAGAACCAGTATCTCCGCTGGTAGCAACCAAAACATTAATGCTAGCCTGGCTAGCCCGGCTAGATTGGCTAGTAAAATAAGCCAGCAATCTTGCCATAAAGCGGGCACCAACATCCTTGAATGCCAGTGTAGGACCGTGGAAAAGTTCCAGGCTATAGATATTACCTGTAACTTTTACTAAGGGTACATCAAAAGCAAGGGTATCATACACTATCTTGCGTAATGCATCAGCCTCTACATCCTCGCCAAAGAAGCAGTCGGCCACCTGATAGGCTATCTCCTGGAAAGAGAGGTTCTGGATATTATCGAAGAACGACTGTGGAAGGGGTTTGATACGCTGGGGCATATAGAGTCCCTTATCTTCTGCCAAACCTTTTACAACAGCTTTCTGCAATGTTGCAAGAGGTGCTTTCCCGTTTGTGCTGTAGTATTGCATTTTTTCTTTTATTTTGGGGTTAGCGGATATTCCGGAAACTCCGGCTCACTAGCCATTGTTCATAAACAATTCTATAAATTGGTTCCCTTGTAGTAGTCCATATGTACCGTCCTTAGCTGCCTGTTCGCTGAAGGTTTGGACACTGTCAGGTGTTATGCCCGGACAGTAGATGCAGAAGGGAACAGGCTCTGCAGTATGTGTACGCAGACTGATGGGCGTAGGATGATCTGGGAGAACAGCAATGGCGACTTCCTCTCCGATGGTAGGCAATGCCTCTAAGATGGGACGTACCAGTCGGTTGTCAAGGTTCTCTATGGTCTGCAACTTGAGCTGCAAATCGCCATCATGGCCAGCCTCATCGCTGGCCTCGACATGTACATAGACAAAATCATCGCCTTCACGCAGAGCCTGGATAGCGGCCTCTGCCTTACCCTCGTAGTTAGTATCCCAGAGTCCTGTGGCACCCTCTACGTCCAGCACACGCAAGCCTGCATACTTGCCAATACCACGGATCAGGTCTACGGCCGTGATAACGGAACCTCTCTTGATTTGGGGATAGGTGGTAGTAAGGGGCACCATACGGGGGCGATATCCACCACCCCAAGGCCAGATGCTATTGGCAGGGTCCATGCCACGCTGTTGGCGTTCTATATTCAAAGGATGGTCTTTCAGCAACTCCTGACTCTGCAGAATAAGAGAGGTCAGTAGAACTGCTGTTTCTTCAGCCTCTGAAGCAGCTGCACTGAGCATATGCTCTCTCCAAGGCTTCAATGGAATATCATGTGGAGGGGTACAGTTAAGGTGCTTGTTGCCACCCTTGATAACCAGAAGGTGACGGTACTGAACACCTGTATAGAAATGAATGCGCTCATTACCCAGTTTCTCTTGCAGGAAACGGATGAGCACATCGGCTTCCTCTGTCTCCAAACGTCCACAGGAATGGTTCTTCAGCAGGTCGCCCTCCAGGCATACCAGATTGCAACGCATTGCCAAATCATCGGCATCCAGCTCGACGCCTATGCTGGCAGCCTCCAAAGGACCGCGTCCCTCATAGACGATATGCTGGTCGTACCCTAATATACTGCTATTGGCGACCTCACTGCCAGGATGGAACCCATCTGGGATAGTCTTCAGAAGACCGTTACAGCCCTGCTGCGCCAACCAGTCGAGGTGAGGCGTAGCAGCATACTCCAGAAGAGTTTTACCACCTAACTGAGGTACAGCCCAATCGGCCATACCGTCGCCTAAGATAATAAGATGTTTCATGTAATATGGATAATGGGTAATAGGAAGAGAGAGTGGCTATTAAGCCAGACTCATGATATCGGCAAAGACACCTGCAGCTGTTACGCTGGCGCCTGCACCGTATCCCTGAATGAGCATAGGATACTCATTGTAACGCTCTGTGGTGAGGAGGACAATATTGTTGGAGCCCTCAAGCACATAGAACGAGTGGTCGCGACTGAACTCCTCGAGCGATACACTGGCCTTGCCATTCTCGAACTTGGCGACAAAGCGCCAAACCTTGTTCTCTTTCTCGAGAACAGCACGACGGGCCTCGAAGTCGGCATCCAAAGAGGGCAGATTCTTCCAGAAATCCTCGATAGAGCCCTCGAAGAAACGCTCAGGAATGAACAGATGAGTCTCTACATCTTCCTGGTTAATCTCATAACCAGCCTCACGAGCCAATATCACCAGCTTACGGACTACATCCTTACCACTGAGGTCCACACGGGGATCGGGCTCGCTGTAGCCTTCAGCCTTTGCCATCTCGACAGTCTTGCTGAAAGGAATATCCTTGCTGATGGTATTGAAGATGAAGTTGAGGGTACCACTCAGGACAGCCTCTATACGCAGGATCTTGTCGCCTGAATTGCAGAGGTCGTTGATGGTACGGATAATGGGAAGTCCTGCACCTACGTTGGCCTCGAAGAGGAACTTGACGCCACGCTTCTGGGCAATGTGCTTCAACTCACTATAGTTGGCATAATCACTGCTAGCAGCTATCTTGTTGGCAGCTACCACATTGATGTTATGCGTAAGGAAGTCCTTGTAAAGGCCTGCCACCTCTTCGCTGGCTGTACAGTCAACAAACACGCTGTTGAAGATGTTCATACCAATGACCTCGTCGTGCAGACGCTTAACATTGCTGGGGGCAGAATTCTTCAGGTTCTCGCGATAATTCTCCAGATCCAAGCCCTCACGACGGAACATAGCATTATGTCCGCTGGCAATACCAACCACGTTCAGCTTGAGACGCAACTCACGCATCAGCTTCTCCTGCTGCTGGTGAATCTGGTCTATCAGACTGCCACCTACGGTTCCTACACCACAGATGAAGATATTCAGCACCTGATACTCGCTCAGGAAGAAAGAGTCATGTATAACATTCAGCGCCTTGCGCAGATAGTTCTGATCTATAACGAATGAGATGTTGGTCTCGCTGGCACCTTGGGCACAGGCAATAACACTGATACCACTACGGCCAAGGGTTCCGAACAGCTTGCCGGCAATACCTGGGGTGTGCTTCATGTTCTCGCCGACTACAGCGACAGTTGCCAAGCCCTTCTCGGCTATCATGGGAAACATAGCACCATCCTCTATCTCCTTCTGGAACTCCAGATTCAGGACACGGCAAGCCTCATCGGCATCTACATCCTGAACACCGATACTGGTATTGTTCTCTGAGCTGGCCTGACTAACCATAAAGACACTGATGCCGTTTTCTGCCAGACAGGTAAAGATACGACGGTTGACACCAATCACACCTACCATAGAAAGGCCGGATACGGTGATAAGGGAAGTACCCTTGATACTACTGATACCCTTGATGCTTCGCTTGTCGTCCTTTACAACATCCTTGATGATAGAACCGGGAGCATCGGGGTTGAAGGTATTCTTGATAAGTATAGGAATATTCTTGATGCAAACAGGATAGATAGTAGGAGGATAAACCACCTTGGCTCCGAAGTTACAAAGCTCCATAGCCTCTACGTAACTCAACTCAGGAATTACATAGGCTGTGCTGATGACACGGGGGTCAGCAGTCATGAAGCCGTCCACATCGGTCCAAATCTCCAGCACGCTGGCATCCAGGGCAGCAGCTATGATACTGGCAGTATAGTCGCTACCACCACGACCCAGATTGGTAATCTCGCCACTCTCGGCATCCCTACTGATGAAGCCGCCTACGACACTGATTTGGGGAATAGTCTTCCAGGTTTCGCGAACCAGCTTGTTGGTAATCTCTGTAGCCAGACATTTCTTGCCCTGCTTGACCTCTGTCTTTATAAACTCACGACTATCGAACCAAGCAGCACCCTTGATGAGGGTTGCAACAATACGACTGCTGATACGCTCGCCATAGCTGACGATAGCAGCCTGTGTCTTAGGACTTAAATCACGAATCAGATAAACACCCTGATAGATGCTTCTGAGCTCCTCAAGGCTGCTCTTTACCTCAGCCAACAGCTCATCACGCTCCTTACCAGCAGGGATAATGGAATTTATCATTTCCTCGTGACGTTCCTCCATCTCCCAGAAACACTTCTGATAGAGAGAGTCGCCCTCTACAGCCATTTGGCTGGTCTTTATAAGTTTGTCGGTAATTCCGCCCAGTGCACTGACAACCACAATCACGGGCTCATTCTGACTTTCAACAATCTTCTTTACATTAAGAATACTTTCTGTGGAACCTACGGATGTTCCACCAAATTTAAGTACTTTCATCCTATTTGGTAAACTTATCTAATACAAAACCTGTGCAAAAGTAATAATATTTTTCAAATTAGCTGATGAAAAAAAAGAATTATTTGTACTTTTGCTATACATTATAAATGTATGACACGCGAACTCAGCCTAAGAATACTGCCCCAAGAGGCATATAACGAACAAAGTATTATGGCTTACCTTCAGCAAAAAGAGGGTATCAAAGCACAAGCCATAAGGGTATTAAAACGTAGTATTGATGCCCGCCAGCGGACTATATACGTAAACCTGACTGTAAGGATTTACGTCAATGAGGAACCTGAAGAACTACTGTACACTCCTGTTGAATATCACGATGTGAGCGACAGGCCAGAAGTAATCGTAGTAGGAGCCGGTCCTGGCGGACTGTTTGCTGCCTTGAGGCTGATAGAACTGGGATTGCGCCCCATTGTCATCGAGCGCGGAAAGGACGTACACGAGAGGAAGAAAGACTTGGCCCGTATACGTCCTGAACAACGTGTCGACCCAGAGAGCAACTACTCCTTTGGCGAAGGCGGAGCCGGTGCCTATAGCGACGGCAAACTGTATACACGCAGCAAGAAGCGTGGCAACAGCGACAGAATCCTGAACATCTTTGTGCAGCATGGTGCCAGTCCTAACATACTGGTGGATGCCCATCCCCACATAGGAACAGACCGTCTGCCACGTGTCATCGAGAATATGCGCAACACCATCCTGAAATATGGTGGCGAGGTGCACTTCCAGACCAAAATGACGGGCCTCATCATCAAAGACAACAAGATAGTAGGAGTAGAAGCGGTTGATAATTCACAACGGTCAATGTTCAATGTTCAATGTTCAATGTTCAAAGGCCCCGTGATTCTGGCTACTGGACATTCTGCACGCGATGTCTATCGCTGGTTTGCCAGCAACAACATAGAGATAGAGGCCAAAGGAATTGCCGTGGGCGTCAGACTGGAACATCCCTCCATGCTGATAGACCAAATTCAGTATCACAGCAAGCAGGGACGTGGAAAATGGCTCCCTGCAGCTGAATACAGCATGGTACAACAGGTAGAAGGAAGGGGCGTGTACAGCTTCTGTATGTGTCCTGGCGGCTTTGTTGTGCCTGCTGCAAGCGGACCAGAACAGATAGTTGTCAACGGTATGAGCCCCAGCAACAGAGGAGGCCGTTGGAGCAATAGCGGTATGGTGGTTGAGATAAGGCCTGAAGACATAGAGACCTACCAGGACTCCCCTGCCCTTTCTGTCATGCATTATCAAGAAGAACTGGAGAAGCAATGCTGGCTACAGGGAAACCAGAAGCAGACGGCTCCTGCACAAAGGATGGCAGACTTTGTGAACGGACGCCTGTCGGCCGACCTGAACCCATCCTCTTATGCTCCTGGCTTATTGGCCAGCCCCCTACACTTCTGGATGCCTAAGTTTGTGAGCAACAGACTGAGGGAAGCCTTCAAGATTTGGGGCAAGCAGAAACATGGTTTCCTGACCAACGAGGCTACTGTAATAGGCGTAGAGACACGTACCAGCAGTCCTGTGCGCATCATCCGTAATGCCGAGACATTGCAACACATAAGAATAGCCGGCCTCTTCCCCTGTGGAGAAGGAGCCGGCTATGCCGGTGGCATTGTCAGTGCCGGTGTAGACGGTGAACGTTGTGCTGAGGCCTGCGCTACCTATATAAGAGGTTAGAGGTTAGTGGTTAGAGGTTAGCGAATCCCTAATCTATTAAGCCATTAAGCTATTAAGCCATTAAGCTATTAAGCCATTAAGCCATTAAGCTATTAAGCTATTAAGCTATTAAGCTATTAAGCCACTAATCTATTTCACCATCACCTTCTGGCCGTCTATTACAAATACGGCACCATCCTTGAGGTGTGTAACCTTACGGCCAGACATATCGTATGTAGCATCTGAAGGCTTAACGTTTGCAGATACACCATTAATGGCTGTAGGATCCTCTACTGTAACAGCTATCAGGTCTGTTGCAGGATGTTCCGTTGCATCTGCCTCGGCAAACAAAATCTTATCAACGCTGATGGTGCTGGGATTGCCCTTAACGGTAAATGACATCAGATTGCCGTTCTGGTTCTTGAAAGTTGTACTTACAGGACTGAAACCAATGATACGGTACTTACCCGTGGGAGTGCCCAGCATCAACTGGTGATTTGTCAACAGGGTGTCACAAGTCAAACCTGCCTCAGGAACAACAGCTTCACCCTCAAGAGCAACATCCATCTGGAAAGCAGTAAAATCCATATCGTTCTCCTCCAGGCCGATATTGAATTTCCAAGTGCTGTCATTAACCTGGACCATTGTTACTGAAACCTGATAAGCACTGGCAGCCTGAACCATCAGGAGCATCATGCAGAAACTGAATATTTTTTTCATTTTAGAGTATGTTTTTATCACTTTTGGCTGCAAATATACACACTTCCCATGATATAGCCAAGAAAGGAAGTTGGTAATTTTACAAATTAAACTATCCAAATAATTCACGAACAGCTTCAGCAACTCTACGAACAGGAACAATCTCTATTTTGTATTGCTGAGGGTTTATTCCCTTCATGTTATGGGAAGGGATAAGGATACGCTGGAAGCCCAGTTTCTGTGCCTCGGCAATTCTCTGTTCTATGCGTGAGACAGGACGGATCTCTCCACTCAGACCGACCTCGCCCGTTACACAGACATCCGTATCTATAGGCATATCCCCATTGCTACTGAGAACAGCCGCTATGACGGCCAAATCCAAGGCTGGGTCTGTTACACGCAATCCGCCTGCAATATTCAGGAAAACATCCTTGGTGGCCAACTTAAAGCCAACACGCTTCTCCAGAACAGCCAATAGCATATTCAGCCTCCTGCTCTCGTAGCCTGTGGTACTACGCTGAGCCGTTCCATAAGCAGCAGTGCTGACAAGAGCCTGCGTCTCAATCATAAAGGGACGGGCACCTTCTATAGCACAGGCGATAGCAATGCCAGAGAGTCCTTCCCTATCGTCAGTTAGCAATAGTTCACTGGGATTGGAAACCAGACGGAGTCCATCGTGCTTCATCTCATAGATACCCAACTCGCTGGTACTTCCAAAACGGTTCTTGATACTTCTGAGAATACGATACATATAATGTTGGTCGCCCTCGAACTGCAGAACAGCATCCACAATGTGTTCCAACACCTTGGGGCCAGCCAAAGTACCTTCCTTAGTGATATGACCAATGAGGACAATGCTGACGCCCCCACCCTTGGCATACTTCAACAGACTGGCTGCACACTCACGAATCTGACTGAGACTGCCAGGACTGCTTTCTACCGTCTCCGTCTGGATGGTCTGGATAGAGTCTATGACTACCAAATCAGGCTGGGTCTGTTCTATCTGGGTATAGATATGTTCCAGGGATGTTTCTGTAAGGATAAGCAGATTGTCCGATGGGGAACTGGCATTGGTTTCAGAGAGTCTGTCGGCCCTTAGCTTTATCTGTCTGGCACTCTCCTCTCCACTCACATACAACACCTTCTTATCTGCCAGACGCAAGACCGTCTGCAGGATAAGGGTACTCTTGCCTATTCCAGGCTCACCGCCCAACAAAACCAGGCTGCCAGGCACCAATCCGCCACCCAACACACGGTTCAGTTCGGCATCTCCCATATCAATGCGAGGTTCTGAATCTGCCACAATATTACGCAGAGGAGAGGCTCCCTCTCCGCTCCCAGTAGGGAGTGCATCAGCCCCCGTTCTTCGCCCAGAGGGAGAATTTGAGGGAACTTTTATCTCCTTCATACTGTTCCATTTGCCACACGAAGGGCACTTACCTACCCACTTCAGGCTTTCCTGCCCACAGTAGTCGCAAACAAACAATGTCTTATCTTTAGCCATAAATGATTATTTCAGTTTTTTCCAGTAAACGGATTTGCCTATAAAAGCCACAGAGCCTCTTACCGCCAGCGTCTTTTCGTCCTTGAATGTCAGCGTAACGGTAAAGTACCTGCCTCTAGTAGGGTCATAAATCCTACCATCCTTCCAGGTATCCTTACCATCGAACTTTACCTTATCTATAAGTACAATCTTGTCATTTGTAATTTTCCTCTTTGCTGGATCAGGATTTTTAACGTCCCTTCTCAGTGTACCGTCCTCCATCTTCAAGTTAGAGACCCATATACACTGGGCACGATAGCCATCCTCGTGTTTGAAGATCTTGATTCTGGAATCCACGCCATCATGCACGCATTGATATTCGCCCACAATCTTGTCACCCTGAGCAAAAACGGTGCACAAGCTAATGATAAATAGCGATAAACTCAACAAAATCCTTTTCCTCATAATACCACATTTTTAATTTAAACTCTTGTTAATAAAAAAAGAGATTCAATATCATCCCTGACCTTGAATCTCACCTTAAAAATCTAATACCATGAAAAACACTTTTTGCTATGTCGCGGTGCGTACGGGACTCGAACCCGTGACCCCATGCGTGACAGGCATGTATTCTAACCAGCTGAACTAACGCACCAGTTTCAAAAACCGAGTACAAAGTTACAAGTTTTTTTGTAAATACAAGAAAATACAGGATTTTTTTTCAGTTTTAGACAAAAAAAAAGATTCAATATCATCACTGACCTTGAATCTTGACCTTAAAAATCTAATACCATGAAAAACACTTTTTGCTATGTGGCGGTGCGTACGGGACTCGAACCCGTGACCCCATGCGTGACAGGCATG